>Ga0181568_10000585_pt1 | contig 32746 bp, 25 predicted proteins | sample 101ome_20_FD_133758 | JGI IMG/M metagenome (GOLD analysis project Ga0181568, IMG submission 133758) | Coastal salt marsh microbial communities from the Groves Creek Marsh, Skidaway Island, Georgia - 101404AT metaG (megahit assembly) | ecosystem: Environmental > Aquatic > Marine > Intertidal...
CGACCAGAGGTCAATGCAGACACTGTAACGGCAGATTTTGGTTGGTATGCATGGGAAGCATACCAAGTCACACACAGCCTCGTCTGGGCGACGATTGGTTTCCTCTTTACCTGGATTTTCTTCGAAAAGCGAGGTATTACCCAACGGTTGTTTACCGACAACACGCTCTCAGCACGAAACGCTGCAATTTGGCTATGGCTTCCTTGGTTTATCCATATCTTCAACGATATACCAACGCACACTGTGAAGTTTTTCCCCACGCCATTTTTGGCTCCATTCAGTGACATTCAATTCGATGGTTATCGCTGGAGTACGCCGTGGGTGTGGTTCACAAATCTAGCGATCATCATCGCTATCTGGTCGTACGTACTGTATAGGAAACGAAACCAATCACTCGTCGAGGAAGGGTCGTAGTGCATCAACCGCAGCTGTTGCATGAGGTCCAATACGTGGTCCGACATGCTCAGGTAGTGCACCTGGCCCAATAATTCCCAAACCGATTGGCTTGTTGTGAACGAGTTGTAATTCAAGAATAGTTTTGACAACTCCTTGACCCATGGCAAGTCCGTGATCGGTCTCTCCTTTTTCGATAATGCCGAGACAGAACGCACCTGCAACGTCTTCATTTGAGAGGACTCGGTCAAGAGCGAGCGGAATCTCCATACATCCTGGAACTCGAATTACATCAACGATGTTGTACCCCAAATCTTCTGCTTGTGACGTTGCGATTGTCAACATTCTTTCTATTTCATCCAAGTGGTACATTGCGCATACTGCTACGATATTTGTCATTTTTATTTCTCCTTCATCATTCGTTCAACGGTTTCAACAATCATCATGGTTGTTGAATCGATTTCAAGGTTGACTGCATCACCGACCTGTTTGTCACCAATGGTGGTCAGTCGAAGTGTTTCAGGAATCAAGTGCAAATCGAAGTGATCTTCTGAAACATCTCCAATGGTTAGAGAGATGCCATCAATACCGACATATCCCTTGCTTACGATGTACTTCCGAACAGATGGAGGCGCCATGATTGAGTATTGGGCACCATCACCTACATTGTTTGCTTTGCTGATGAGTCCGCGACCAATGATGTGGCCTGAAAGAAGGTGTCCTCCAACCTCATCTCCGTATCGTAATGAACGTTCGACGTTAACATCTTGTCCTTGTTCAAGTTGACCGAGTGTTGTCTTTTCAAGTGTTTCAGGAATGACATCAAAGGAGACAATTTCATCGGAAAATTCTGTTGCTGTTAGACAAACTCCGTCGATCGAAATACTTGCGCCAATTTGCAATCCATCGGTAGATGGAACTTGGATCTGAAAGGTCGTAATCTCATTTCCAGTTTCTATAGAAACGATTGTTCCCTTCCCCTGAACGATTCCAGTGAACATCAGAATTCACCTCCTTTTGCTCGTTCAACAATCCGAGCAATGATCTTTCGCGTACCGTCCAAATCATCACTTAATCCTTCAACACGAACGACATCAATCGATGAAAAACCACGTTCTTCTAGGGCAGTACGGATTCTGTCTTCTGCGTGTTCTTGGTCGTAACCCAATGCGATCACGGAAGGTTGAATTTCAGGAAGAATATCAAAAATTGGGACCTCTGGAGGATTACCTATGCAAGCGACGTCCACCGGTTTCAAGCCTTCAACCATTCGTCGCCGAAGATCTTGGTTCGTGACAGGTTCATGCTTTCGCTTTCTGACCGTGTCATCGTGTGCGACGACCACCGTCAAGTGGTCTCCAAGAGACTTGGCTTGCTCAAGGTAGTGAAGATGACCTGCGTGAAGGAGGTCAAAAACTCCTACTGCCATGACCTTACGCATCGTCTTCACCAACGCTAAGCAGAGGAATCATGTTCTTGAGATTAACCATGCAATGCTGCAATGACTTCTGCACCTTCCAAGAATGGAATTCCACGGTCACTTGCCCACCTACGAGCGTCTTCGACTGAAAGTGCGCCATCCCCATCTGGCTGTAGCATTTCTGCTCCGATAACAACCGGTGTTAGCCCAGCAAGTCGAGCGATACCGACTGCAAGTTCGGTATGACCCTGTCGAGTCAAGAGACCGCCTTGTGATTCTCGGCAAACAGGAATGTGTCCTGGAGTACGGAATTCAGCACCCATTCGACGACGTGCTTCAGCCTCGCTTAGGTTCTCACCAAACACCGTCGAAGTTAATTCCGCAAAACGACGTGTTGTAAGTGCCCGGTCGTGATCTGTAATTCCGGTGTAGGTCTCGCGATGATTGAGTGAAAGTGTAAATGCGGACCGTGAGTCGTATCGCAGATCGTTCGTCTTCAATTCTGCAAGAACAGGGTATTTTGTCGTCAGTGCTTCATGGGTGTGCAAATCCTGTAAAAACGGCAATCCGAATGCTTCGCCAACATCATGCCCAATCGCTAAGAAGAGAAGTCCGCCACAGTCTTGACGAAGTTGTCGCATCGTGGCCGGCAACGCAAAAGAAGCAGGGAACAGAAGGTCAGTCTCGCCCTCGCGTTTGTCGGAATCGAACAAGCAAACAGGATTCCCTTGACGGAAGGCAGCGATAGCTGCTTCAACGATTTCCGACATATCGTGTCCTTTCCTTTCACCTTCATGAACCGTCGTATTGCACATTATGTACAGCTTTCCGGCAAACGCATGACGGAAAGGGGTTAATGTAGGGAACCGTTTGGCTTGTATTCGCGGGGGTGGAATGATGGGTGTGAAACTAGGTCCTGCTGGCGTACCTTTGTCCTGTAAAGGGCGAACAATCGTCGAAGGAATGGACGATATTATCGCTCTCGGTCTTGAGACGATGGAGGCTCAAACTGTTCGATTGATTCAACCTCAGCATTTCGAACAATACTGGCAAGCAGGCGTTCTTGCAAACAAGGCTGATTTCGAAATGAACATCCACGGCCCTTACTATTCGGAACTTCTCGGTAATCGTGTCGAACGAGGACGGTCACTTGCAAAAATCGAGTCGACCCTGCAAGCAGCTCGAACGATCAATGCCCGACACATCACACTCCACACTGGACATTACGGTGATTTTGGACGCGGAACTGCAGCCAATGAACAAGTGGCAAACATTTTCTCCAGCATCGTCGATCGCGTCCACGATATCTGGCACGATGATGAGGATGAATTCCCAGTGTTCCCTTGGATTAAGGACGGTACACCATCAAAGATTGGTGTTGAAACCTCTGGCCGACAAGAATTATGGGGAAGCCTCGAGGAAGTTATCGAGGTCGTCAACCACGTTGAAGGAACGATTCCTGTTCTCAACATCGCACACATTCACGCACGTGGGCATGGCCGAATGAAGACATCAGAAGACTACGGTGAGTTGTTCGACATGGTTCGTGAATCGATTGGTACCAAGGAATTCTACTGCCACTTCTCGGGCGTTGAACACCGAACTGGAAACGCAATGCACTATACGCAAATCAAGAAGTCCGATTTGAACTTTGAACCGTTAGCAGAATTCATTGTTGAAGACGGCGGATGGTTGGATATTACCCTCATCTCAGATTCACCGCTGTTGGAACACGATGCGATGTACATGTTACAAAACATCGACAAGGCCAAGCACAAGCAACTTGAACGGAAGGCCCGAGAAGATCGCCGTCGTGCTCTCGCTGCTCAAACAGGAACATCTGTTGAAGATCTTCAACGGCGTGAAGAGGAAATGGCAAAACTTCGCACACAAGTTGCAACGGAAGAGTCTGTTGAAGAGGCAAAACCCGATCCTAAGCCGGAGCCTGTGAAGGAAGAAAAGAAGCCAATTAAGGCAGCTGCTTCAAAGAAAAAAGAAGAAGAAGACGTCTTCTCATTTGATGAAGATGATGATGACGATTTGTTCTGATTCGGTGATTCGGTTCTCATCAAAAATTGTGTCTTTCTCTCCCCTCCGATGGGAATGCACATAAGGACAAAGAGTTCGAAGTCTTCTCTCATGGCACACATCGCGGTGTTAGGATTGGGAAATTGGGGGACGGCAATTGCCCGTCTTTGGCTGCTTGAAGGACATCATGTCAAAGGATGGACCATTGAGCAAGAAGTGTATGAATCGATTACCATGGACGGTATAAATCGGAAGTACCTGCCTCAACAATCCGTTGAAGGATTGGAAGCTACAATGCATCTCGAAGAGGCTCTCGATGGTGTAGAAATCGTTGTTTTAGCGATTCCATCATCGGTCATTCTCAACGTTGTTGATGACATCATCCCGTTCCTACGTCCCGGGCACGTCTTGCTTGATCTAGCGAAGGGGCTCGCACCAGGCAAACGACTGATTTCTCAAGCCATACATGAAGCCTTGAAGAATGCAAATTGTTCCAACCCATTAGCGGTTCTTACAGGACCTACCATTGCTCCAGAAGCTGCAGGAGGAGTGATGACAACAGCCTTGGTTGCATCCGAAGATCTGTCCGTTGCTGAACGACTTGCAGATACCCTTTCTACACCTACATTGCTTCTTCATGCTGCTTCAGATCCAGAAGGGGCTGAACTCTGGGGCGCATTCAAGAACGTCGTTGCCCTTGCGTGTGGTCTTGTTGATGGTTTGAAGACCATCGGAACGCTTGGTGGTGACAACCTAAAAGCCGCTATTTTCAGTGCAGGTTTCAAAGAAGGATGCATTCTTTTACCGCTCCTTGGAGCAAGGGCAGAAGTTGCCTTCGGACCTGCTGGATTGGGAGACCTCTATGTGACCTCAACATCTCCTTTCGGACGAAACAGGTCTATGGGTGAAAAACTTGGAACTGGAAAAACATTGGAAGAAGCCTTGGAAGAAATGACCATGGTAGCAGAGGGTGTGCGTGCAGCACGCATGTTCCGTGATCGAGCCATTGACCAAGGTATTGAAATCCCATTTACCAAAGCACTCAACACACTTCTCGATGGCGATATCGAAGCAGAAGAGTGTTGTCGCCGAATGGTTCTCTTAGGCTAGGGCCGATTTCCTCATATGGAGGGACGATGTCCTATCACCATGTCAGAAGACAACTCCTCTGATTTGACCGAGTTTGAGGCAGGCCTCCTTGAGTGGCTGTGTGACAACAATTTCCATGTCGAACCTTGGTCAACACAAAAAGCTGCAAAGCAATTCTACGTCGAAGAAGAAGCAATTTACGAAGCTGTTGCTGCATTGACTCGAAAAGTTCCACAGCGAATTCAAGTGTTCTACAAGAACGGTGCATTGCACATCGCTGCAGACTGAGTCACTCCTCTGTCGCAGACCGGCGATTCCGGTAGACTTTGAGCATCGCCTTTAGCCATGTTGGGCGACGAACGTCTCCCTCATCATTTACAAATGAACGAACCATTAGCGACAAGAGATCGATTAAGACAACGACAACAAATATGATGATAAGTAATGCCAGAACTTTGTCGTATTGCAAAAATTTGAGATATGTGTTGATGTAATATCCAATGCCACCTGCCCCTACAATTCCAATCACCGTACCATGCCGAACATTGTATTCAAACATGAACATCAATTGACTCAACAAGTGATTTCCTGTTTCTGGAATCACAACCGATGTGAATGTTGTTGCATGTGAGAGCCCCATTGCTTTACTTACCTCAAGGGCATCACTCGGCATTCCTTCAAAGGTCTCATATTGTAATTTACCAAGATAGCCAACAGTGTAGAACGTCATTGCTAGCACTCCTGCCAACGGACCGAAGCCAATGACGATCACGAAGAGGATTGCCCAGATAAGAGAAGGAAGGCTTCGGGTAGCGGAAAGGATGAGTCGAAACGGCAATGCAACATACATTGGCATAAGATTGCGTGCAGCAAATGAAGACAAGCACAGGGCGCCAATGAATCCAAGGATTGTTGATACGAAAGCAATTTTTAACGTCTCTATCATTCCAAGATAGCCAACAGAACAGAAGAATTCAATGTCCTTTTCACAAACAGGATATGATTGTGCTTCAATAACAGACCAGTTCGGAGGCCACATACTCTCAGAGACGAATGTGGTTAGGTTCTCCCAACCGCCTTCGAGTCGGCCCCAATCGTCGACCAAATTGTAGAGGGTCATCCACGCCAAAATTAGCAGAAGGAAGATGACCACAATAAACGATTTTCTCATTCTTCCTCACCTCCAAGACGATGGTCAAGTTGAATGCCGGGGCCTATTCTTTCCCATTCATCAATCGAAAAATCGAGGAGTTTCTCGTCCTGGATTAACCAGACCCGCGTAGCGAGTAATGCTACATTCTCTTCATGGTGCTCGACCATAATAATTGAGGTTCCAGTATCGAGTAACTCCTTTACCGCTGCAATCACGACATCAACAGTGTAGTGATCCAACTCACTCAGGAACTCATCGGCCAGAAGTAAACTCGGTCGCTGTGCGAGGGCTCGAGCAGTTGCGACTCTTCGGAGTTGGCCTCCTGAAAGTCGACGCACTGGTTCTGTTGTTTTTTCTTCAATACCCAAGGCAACAAGTGCAGAGTTGACCCGTTTTCTCCGCTCTTCTGATCCACCCTTGAGCAGAGGGAGACTCGCTCGAGCACCTAAATTGACGTTGTGATACACACTTGCATGCCGTACCAGCCCAAGCTTTTGGGGAATGTAACCCAAACCCCCCTGTTTTTCAACATTTAATTCGACATCCCCTTTGATTGGCTCAACCAATCCTGCAATCGTTCGAACCAGAGTTGTCTTTCCAATCCCTGAAGGACCGAGGACTGCAATGACTTCTCCGGGATCCACACGAGCGTTGATCTCTGAGGCGAGTACTCCACTGTATCCAATGCTGAGATTCTCTAAAACCAAGAGCGCTTTATCCTGCTTCAATCACTCACCCCAAACATCCAGACATAGTTCCATTTTTCAGTTGCGCAGGAGGTGTACTTATTCCTGAATCTCATACTTTGAATTGAAGTACATGGTAATTCCAGGAATCGACCCGATAAGGTCTCCATAGGTACCCATGTGTTGTTGTGTGCTGACTTCGACGATACCAGGCGTGTTGAGTATGTTAGTCAAGATTTGATCTCCACACTCATTCTTTGTTCGTTCGGAATCAACGGTGCCTGTGTTCACATCGTAGCAGCCTGTGTATGTTTGATCACCCATCTGATAGTTTTCGACGTACATCTCATCATTCATTGAGAGCAGAGCGTTCAAAACCGCAGTTCTGGTCTGGATGTCAACCATCTCTGGGTTGTACATGACTGGATGCGATGGTGCTGAACCATAGGATGGAAGTAGGATGTATTCTTCCTCATCCAAACACCAATCCTCGTTCTCTGTAGCATTTTCGTTACCACAGTAACTAGCGATGGTTGAATCCTTGACAAATGCCACGTCACCTACTCCTTCGGACAGGCAACGGACTGCACCCGAATACGATGCATATGGTGTTCCAGAATCAGGAATACTCGCATCCTCATTAAAGTAGGAATAGATGGTAGAGCGCAAGGATTCGATGTCATCTTCCGATCCCACAACAGGGGCATAGCCTTCTGAAATCAGGTAACCCATCGGCAAAAGCATTCCAGCCGACTTCAACCAACCTGTGTGACAGGATGTCTTGCCTTCGAGAAGTGCGAACGGATCTGTCGAATCGTTGCCATCGAGGTATGCAGCAGCCATCTCAGAGTCTTTTAGAACAACTGCATGAGCGTTGTAAAATGTGCGTCCGTCGGATTTCTGGTCAGCAGCAAGCGCCTCGAGACCATATTGTTGCCAACCAACCCAAGCAGCAGCTCCATCCATGAATGCGATATCGGCATTCCCGAATCGCAGGGCTTCAATAATGGCCCCCTCCGAATTAATTGGGTAGATTTCGACGTTCACATTGAGTTCTTTTGCAAGGTAGTCGGCAAATATCTGAGGGTTTTCATCGACATTTGTGTAATCATCTTTGATTTCAAATGCGATGGTCAAGGTCTCCAGTTCAGTTTTTCCTTCATCGTTTCCAATACATCCAGAAATGGACCCAAGAGCAATCAATAAGGCTAGCAGTATTGGTTTTTGTGTTGTGTTTACCATCATCGCATCCCCGTTTTCGGTCGCCCTAAAACCATGAAGTATTTAATTTTAGGCTAACCTAAAACTAAGCATCAAGCCAAGCATGAACGATGGATTCCGCGTAAGGGTCGGTCGTTAGTCCATCATGGAGGGAGGATCGAACAACAACCAGCAAGTCAACCGTCCCTCCCCATCTTGATTGGCCTACAACCACAACTTCCCCAACTCTTGTCCCTTCTGGATCTGTTCCAGAGGTTGTAACACAATCGTAAACCCAAACATTGAGATCGATGTTGCCTGAAGTTGGTCGGAATGTATGCTGTTGAGCATCGCCTTTTTGATCAAGGCGGAACGATTCACTGTCGATTCGTACAATAACTCGTTCATCAACCAAATCGATCGCCTGTTGCATCCTTGATTCTTGCATACCAAACAGCGACGAAATCCAAATGGACGATTCAACCTGAAGGAAAGGGTTCTGTTGATGTGGCGTTCGCAGAACAAGACTCTGAACGACTTCGAAGTTTTTTGGATTCAAAGACTCGACAAACACCCACGTGTACTGCTCACTTGCTGGCCAGGAAGAGGCATAGGGATTCTCAGTTGCAAACGGCTCTCCCCATGCCTCTGGCGACCGAGGAGAGTCTGTAGGCATGAGGCCAGAGGCTCCAATCATCAACAAAACAAGGGCAATTGCCAACAACCGTGGTTTTCGATATTCTGCCCAATCCAATCGCCCAGCAGGACTAGCGAACGATAGAGCAGCAAAAAGTGGAAGGAGGACAAAAGCTCCGTAGGGAACAAGAAGCATGATGATGAGTCCGATGAATGAAAGCATGGTTGTCCTTTCTCCAAGGAAAGACGCAAATCGCAGCGATTCATCTTTTCGTACTATCCTGAAGAGCCCATAAGCGAGTGGCAAGGATGTGAGAATGAGGACAATGCCAATCGCATCGAAGCCTACTCCCATGTTGAACTAAGAATCATCAACTACCATATGGGTTTGGGAATTGTTTTCCAAAAACAAAGCATTTGAGGCATAGCACTTCGTAGCCGTAGTATGGCGGAAGACGTAGCGATGAGGTTTACCTCCATCGGTTACCGTCATAGCATCTCAAATCCTATCTGGTACAATCCCTTGAAAAAGAGGAAAGGCCCGGGAATCTCTCACGTTGATTTGGCCATTTCAAAAGGAGAAATCATTGGATTAGTCGGAACAAACGGAGCTGGAAAAACCACCCTCCTAAGAATGATCAGTGGCATTCTACCTCTCGAAGAAGGAAAAGTCACCCAAAATGATGGTGTTCTTGGAAGTGATGCCCTACGTTCAATGGTTGGATTTATGCCAGAACAAGTACGTTGGTCAGGTCAACAAACAATCCGCAATACCATGACCGAATTTGCTCACCTGCGAGGTTGTTCAATTCAATCTGCAATCGATATTCTCACTGTTGTCGGGTTAAAGAATCGCATGGATACAACACTCGATTCGTTGAGTCAGGGCATGAGACAAAGGCTCTCTTTGGGAGTCGCACTGCTTGGAACACCAAATGTACTCGTTCTTGATGAGCCTTTCAATGGGATGGACCCTGTTGCTGTAGATGCGTTCAAGCGTCTGCTTCAATCGTTAGCGGTGAAAGGAATTTCGATTATCATCTCTAGTCATCACCTTGCAGAACTTGATCATCTTGTCGACACCATCGCACTGCTTCATCGCGGCCAATTACTTGCTCATGGCACAACGGATTCACTTCAATCAAGCCTCGGTTTTGAACAGATGACAGAAATCATTGTCGATAAACGAATCAAGGAACCAATGTTGGACTCGATGAATGTACTCGAATACGTCGAGACAGAACAAGAACATCGCTACGTCATCGAGTCGGGGCACCACGATCTCCTCGAGAAACTTATCTCAAACAAGTACCAAATCATCACCTGGAGAGTGGTTCCTCCAACCCTCATCGAATTGCTATGTGCAGCAACTGGGATGGACAGAGAATCGATTGGAATGAACGTCGAACAAAGCAGTATGATTCCATTACGTACCTTGGATGGTGAGGAAGAATGACCCCCTCCAATCGAATGTGGCATCTCACGTTCGCTCTAGGCAAACGACGTTTGTTCTCGACAAGGATGCTGATTATGCTCCCGATTCTCCTTTTGTTCATTCCAGGAATGGCGTGGGGTTTCTCCGACCCAAACATACAGCTTCCTGCCGAACAAATTCCAATGGATGGAACAGAAGTCATGTTTCTGGCAAGCATTGGGATTGTATTCGCAGGCACCATGGCAGCGGTACTGATTGCCCATGATGGAATTAGCCGAGATCGAGCGAGTGGTGTCCTCGAAATTCGATTGTCCCAACCAATGCCTCGTTGGCGGCAAGGCATTGTATTGATTCTTGGCCACTGGGGTAGTATCGCCATTCCAGTCGCACTCTTGCTTGCCGTCTCGATGATACTTATTGGCTATCGAAGCGACATGTGGATTCCCATGAGTGATGCCATCATCTACATCATCGCCTCGATGTTGGTTCTGTTGTGGTACACCGTCTTTGCTTTGCTCGCTTCAAGTATTGCCAAGGAACAGGGCTCAGCAATCGCCTTTTCGATCGGTTTGTGGTTTTTGTTTACCTTGCTCTGGGTTCTGTTCACGACCCTTCTTGCTGCGCTCAATGGCGTTGCAGTGGGCGATACGCAAGACCAAGGGTATCTTGTCTTCGAGGGTCGTTTGGACTTGCTTTCACCAAACGGTGTTTATCATCATCTTCTCGAAACAAGGTTGGAGGGTGTTGACCGTGGTGTGTCTGCTCTCGGCGCTTATGTTGCTGCAGTATTATGGACAATTGTTCCCTTATACTTCTTCCAGCGTCGGCTTAATCGGCTCGTTCCTTGATAGTTCTTAACCAAGCATTGATGAACGTTGTCTGTGTCGTCCAACCATGATACCCGTCCTCATCATGATGCTCTTGGCCCTTGTGAGTCCGTCAATCGAAATGTCCGCATTGGACGAAAATGAAGCCGTACACAGCACATCTGGACGCCAAGGCAGTCTTGATGTCGATTGCAGTGGCTACACCTTTGAAGACCTCTTCGAATACGATTTCGCCCTCTTTACCCTCGATGTCAATGATGACTGGGCAACCGGTGTTATGGATGCACGAGCATGGGTAAATGGAAGCAAGTCAGCTGTTGTTCGAGACAACTTGGACGGACTGTTTGATGGAGTACCTGGCGGGAATGACGATTGGATTTCAACCGACGAAAGGGAAGCTGTCCGCTCAATTGGGCCAAAGTGCATCGCTGACATGGAGACTCGACTCGGTATTCGTGAAGGACTTGCACACCGAGGAAACGTAGATTGGAACGATCTTGAATTCGTGGAAGATGGAATCGCACTTGATGAAGTCAACCTCGTACCAACAGGTCACGAACAAGAGCGTTCGTGCAGCAGCCCACTCTCGGATGCAGGATGCAAGGAGGTTCCAGTAACCGTTACAGACGATCTCGAGATTCACCTTCTCATTGCAGAAAACCAAAACAACAACGTGCGGTTCGATCAGCTTCCAAACCAAGGAAGTTCAAACTTCACCTTAGCGATGAACATTACCAACATCACCGATGCGCAGTTGATTATGACCTTCCCGGTTGAACAAGGTCTACGTGTTGCAGAAATGGGCTTTTACGATGATGGTGTACTCAACGAAGATCTTCAGGCCCCTGAAAGCGAGTTTCTCCCGGATGGGCGTTTGCGGATTGTTGCAGATGTTGACTATCCGATTGGCTCCTATCCAATGATTCGAAATTTATTCGTGGACTTCACGACAATGGCTCCGTTTACCAATGATGATCCAATATGGAGCACTACTGCACCAGCAGATGGCACCATCATTCCGGTTGGAACAACCAATGGCGAAATGCTTGCTACTGAAGATGCAGGAATGTGGGTCATTGACGAGAGTGGTTGGAGTTTGCAGTGTGATTTCACAGACTCTGGCTGGGACGTTCGAATGGACGAGAACGCTGGACTCTACGTAACAGCGAACGGCGCATCAGCTGTTGGCCAATGTGCAGGTGTCGATGCGTTTGGTGCAGAAACAGCTGAACATCGAAATTACACATTTGGAATGGTCATGGATGCAACGGCTGCACTTTCAAGCAGCGGCGACAGCATTGAATTCACGCCAACATCAACCGGCATTGTTTCGAGTTTGACGGTCACGGCGCATGCTCACCAAACCGGAGTAATGAGCCCTGATGCGACAGCCGTTGCAGATTCTTCTGGAGTCATGATAGAATTGTCCATGTCTGGACTCGCTCCCGGTGATGTCATGATCATGGGTACTGCAACAGCCAATGGTATGCTTGACTACCACTTCATGCTCGACTTAGGTATCGAGAAGATGAACAAACCTCCAACCATCACCATCGATACAAACCTCCAAGGGCAAGAAGCAGAATGGGAACTTGATGGATTGAAATTCACACTCAATGGAAACGTCATTGATCCTGATGGCCAAGATGTCAGCATGACCTTGAGCATCTGTAACGGCCAGACTTCAAACTTTAACCGAGACAATCTTGCGTGGGAAATTCAAGTTTCCATCGCAAATTGCATCCAAAACAACGTTGAGTCCCCGTACAATGTTGTCATTGTCGCAACGGATGCATCGGGTGCTACAGCAACACTAACCATCGATGTCGTCGATCCAAATGTAGGAGGAAGCGACACCACTGGAGAAGGTACATCGGACAGTGAAGAATCAAGTGGAGGAATCCTTCCAGCCCCTGGACTCATCGCTACCCTCATCGTTGGACTTGTTGCAGCAGGATGGGTTTCTTCACGCCGAGATTGACCAACAGACTCAAACGCAGTTGGTAAGCACGTAGAGTTGAGGGGCATGTTTCGAGGCACAGTCGACCGTCCAAGTCACGAGGGTGGCCTGCTTGTTGCATTCAACGGCTCGTCGCCGTCTCTTGGATCGATTATTGTTCGCGAGGAAGACGGCCATTACATCGGTAAAGTCGACGCTGTCATCGGTTCAACAGAGGCCCCTTTAGCACACGTTGCGCATCTTGACAGAAATCAAGATAATGACGCATTCCTCGGTGCTACGGTGACCATCAGAGCCAAAAAAGAACGAGAAGAGCGACCCCGTCGAGAACATCGCAATGAACAACGTAACGAACGTTCGTTTGAGCGCCGAGACAATCGAAGAGGAAATGATTCTCAGAAAAGCGATTGGATTTGTGCCTCTTGCGAAAACGTCAACTTCGCTTGGAGAACAGAATGCAACAGCTGTGGAAAGGGTAAAGATGGCAATGTTAAGGGATACAAGTCATCGTTCAGAGATAACAATCGTTCGAACGATCGTCGAGACCGTTCAAGGCAAGAAAACCATGGTCGTAACGATTGGGAGTGCCCTTCCTGTAACAACATTAACTTCTCCTTCCGAACGGAATGCAATCAATGTGGCAAACCAAAAGCAGGAGGTGGAGGTCGTCAAGGACAATCTCGTGGAGGATTTTCAAACCGTGGTCAACGAGGCGGACGTGGATCAGATCGCCGTGGAGGAAGCCGAGATGGTGGTCGAAACTTCGGTGGAAACCGAGGCGGACGTGATTCAGATCGCCGTGGAGGAAGCCGAGATGGTGGTCGAAACTTCGGTGGAAACCGAGGCGACCGAAACGAACGAAGGGATTCAGGACGAGGCCGTGACGATGAAGGTCCAAATGAACGCTACCGAAAAGCGCGTGGAAAACGCCCAGGTCATGCTCACAATCGAGGGCCTCAACCCATTCGTCCTCGACGCTATCAAGGCAGAGATCGAGACGATTGAGGTGAACCCACGTGGCAGCAGAAGCGCATTACTTGGATGCTCTGGAAGCACTCGAAGCAGATGATCGTGAGCAGGCTCTTGAGCACGCTCGAAAGGCTGTCAAACTTGACCCTGAGCATGCTGATGCTTGGAGAGTTATATCCGATGCGAGCCTCCCTGGACTTCGAAAACAGCCCACCTTGAAGCAAGCAGCTTCTTCACTTTCTGCTGCCAAAAAGGTCGTTGCTTTGCAACCTGACGATTTAGCAATGTGGGTCCGTGGGGGTCGATTACTCTCAGATGAACTTGGCTTGTACATGGATGCGCTCCAATGGTGGCAAGATGCTCGACATCAAGCACCTGAAGAAGTAACACCCATCGTTGAACAAGCAGCAATCCTCGCGGATATGGGGCTTTATGGAGAAGCGAGTGAGCGTCTTCAATCCATTTTTGATGAGAATATGGATCTCGCTACAACACAATATGCTCGCGTGGCTCGACTTCACCAAATGTGCCAATTAGCCAGCGAGCAACCATCCTCTGAGCATTTCAAACCATGGGAAAAGCATCACGATGGTTGGGAAGCCATCAAAATGCGAATGAGCAAACCTCCGATTAGTGAATCGAAAATCTTCCTTCTCATAACAACGCCAATCCTCATGTTGGAAGTCATCATGGCACCGCAAGTCTTTGGATCTGGCTTTGGAGGATTCTGTCTCACCTCTTTGCTCATCTTAACAACAGTCATCTTTGGGATGCGAATTTCACGACGATGGTTCCAGAGACTCAACAGGCCGGCTTTCAATCTCTTGAGAGCGATGGACTTTGAGACTGCGACAGGCTATGTCGTCATACCTGAAGAGATTCGTCTCTCCAAACTGTTCATGTTTATTCTCAGTCGTCGACCGCCTGCTTTCCAAGAACGGATGTTGAAGATTGTTGATTCGAAAGAGACCTTCAAGGGCGATTGGAAGGCAGACTTGCCTGATTTCTCATCGCACATCAGTGAGGATGTACCCTTCTGGGATCCGGAGCAAGACGAGGAACTTACTTCATTTGAAGAAGAATGACTTGTTCAGGTTCCAGCAGTATAATCGTCCTTGTATTCGATTTGTTCATCGGTCAGTGTGTCGATTGAGACGCCAATTGTTTCGAGTTTTGTCGTAGCGAGATTTTGGTCCTGCTCAATCGTAATGTCATAGACGAGATTGTCCATCTCTTTCGCCTCAGCAGCGAGTCGACAAAGTGAAAGGAATTGGTTCGCAAAGGACATGTCCATGACTTCCGATGGATGTCCTTCAGCCGCAGCAAGATTGACGAGACGGCCTCGGGCGAGGAGATGTATTCTGTTTCCGTTACCGAGCGTGAATTCTTCATTGTCCTTTCGAATCGTTCGGACTGATGTCGAGATTTGTTCAAGTGCAACGACATCAATTTCACAATCGTAATGTCCCGTATTTGAGACGATAGCTCCATCTTTCATGCTTGCAAAATGACGTTCAACGATGATGTCCTTCATACCAGTAGCAGTACAGAAGAGATCCCCAAGCGGAGCAGCCTCGTCCATGGTCATGACCTTGTAGCCATCCATAATCGCTCGGAGAGCTGCAAGAGGATCGACTTCGGTTACAATGACGTTCGCTCCGAGTCCTCGTGCACGCATGGCAACGCCCTTTCCACAGTGACCGTACCCTGCAACAACCATTGTTTTTCCAGCGATAAGGACGGATGTTGCTCTCAAAATTCCATCAAGAGTGGATTGGCCTGTTCCGTATACGTTGTCAAAATCCCACTTGGTAACTGCGTCATTCACAGCAATAACCGGGTACTTGAGGTCACCAGCAGCAGCCATTGCTCGAAGCCGATGGACACCTGTTGTGGTCTCTTCCGTACCACCAAGGACGCCTTCTGCGTATTCTGAACGATCTCCATGGACTCGAACGATAAGATCAGCCCCGTCATCGAGGGTAAGTGTTGGCTTGAATTCAAGAGTCTTATCGATGCACCAATAGAAATCATCCACGCTTTGACCATGCCAAGCATAAACAGAGTACCCTTCCCGAGCAAGCCAAGCAGCAACATCGTCTTGTGTTGACAAAGGATTGCAACCAGACCATGAAAGATCCGCTCCAGCTGCTGCAATGGTCTCGACCAACACAGCAGTCTCTTTCGTTACGTGGAGACAGCCAGCAACGCGCATTCCAGCGAGTGGTTTTGTGCGTTCGGCTTCTTCTCTCAACGCAGTGAGAACCGGCATTCTTGATCGAGCCCAGTCGACTCTCAGTGATCCTTCTTCAGCGAGTCCAATGTCTCGAACGGCATAGCCGTCACCGGTATCCAAACCTTCCATGCCCTTTGCGAGCCCTCTGGGTTTTTCAACCCATCTTCAAGCCCATGAAGGGCTGAGGCACCTATTGTTGCTGCTGTTGAGCCTGTGCTGCGTACTGCTGTGCGTATTGGGCAGCAGTCGCTTCATCGTAACCCTGGGCAACAAATTGCTGGTAATACTGGTTGTAGTATTGCGTGTACAAGTCATTGCTTGCGGGAGCGGCTTCAGGTTGTGCCGCAGCAGGAGTAGCTGCAGCGGCCTGCCCAACATATTGAGCAGCATAGGCCCGAGCCGTTTCTTCAGGATATCCTTGAGCAATCAACTGTTGGACATACTGTTCTGTCATGTCCATTTCTTGACCATAACCAGCAGCAGCAGCACTCAGGTTGTCGATTTTGTCACCGCTTCCACCGCGGAGGAAGAATGCCGAAACAAGCAAGAGAACGAGTACTGTAGCAATGATTCCGATGATCAGCATCAAATTGCTTTCATCGCCATCTTCTCCACCTTGGTTATCGGTGCTTGGCTCTGACCAAGTTCCGGTATCAGGGTCGTATACCCATGCTCCAATCCAGTCACACTCAGACGTGGTTGCGTTCCAAGCGAATTCACCACCGGCAGCGAGTGCACTCTCGTTTGCGAGGATACCTCGACATTGCTTGAGATTAATGAGAACCATCTTGGTGAGGTCATCAGACCAGCGCTCGTCGTCACCTTCGTACACTCGAACCCAAATTTCGACAACTTCACTGGTGTTGCTGTAAAACTCATCGATGTTCAAGGTCAATTCGAAGGTATCGGAGTCTGCAAGAGCGTCGGTACGATCGAACTTGCTGTCTGTGATGAGGTTATACTTCTCAATGGCTGAAGCGGAGAAGTCTTCTCGTGAGAAGGCTGCTTCAACAAAGACTTCACCGGTCTCTGACCCAGAGAGGATTGTTCCAGTGATGGTGTATGTTGATTCACTTACACCAACCGAAGTGTTCTCGAAGTCGTTGTACTGGACAACAGGAATTTCATCGCCATAGCCTTCTGGAACGACAACGAAGTACATTCGGTATTTGTCTGAGAACTTACCAGAAGCGTCGTAAACACGAAGTTCCATCCGAATCTGAGATTCTGCTGTTCCGGAATCATCGACCGTTACATTCTGGAATTTGTAGGAGAAGAGTCCGTTGCTTGCAGCAGATTCTTCGAACGTGTGTCCTTCTAGGTTGAACGAAGTATCGCCGTAAGGAGCGTCGAAGAAGACCTTCCATTCATAGGTCACAATTCCATTGCTTCCATCGATAGCATCAGCGTCAGAGGAGGCGCTCGCATCGAAGTGGAGAACAAGTTCGCCCGCTTCGGTGAGGATCACTCGATTGACATCCCACTCGGTGTTGGAGACAGTCTTTGTGCCGATGTATTCGATGTTGTCTGTGTATTCAGGACGCATGTCGATGCTCATGTTCGCTTCTGGTGCGAATGCATCAGCAAGTACGTCATTGGTCTCAACATTGACGGTGATGATACGTGCGTGTCCTGCGTCATCGTGAAGAAGCAGTGTTACGGCCCATGTAGCACCTTGGAGACATCCTGTTGCAGAGGACAGGTCGGTCTTACAGAAGGTAGCTGAAGGTGATGCTTCAGAAATGTGATCTGTTCCGCTTGCCATCGTTTGGCCCATCCAATCGGTAGGCCCGTCAAGGATCCAATCTGCTGTCAGAGTAGCACTTGTTGCTGATGTGTAGCCGAAGTTGACCGTTGCATCGCTCTTCATGTAATGCGTAGCATATCCACCGGTTGACGGATCGATTCCAGGCATTTCTCCATCGATGGTGAGACCGAGGTCTTGGCCCATTGCACCAAATCCTTCAGGATATGGCGTCACAGAGTAGGACAGCATGTTTCCGAGCAATGGGAAAGTCGTGCTGTCTGCACGGGAAGAGTATGTAGCAACGTCGATGGTTGAAACGATCATTCCTCCTTGGTAGTAACTGCAAGTGCCCATAATGACATCCTTACTGTTTGAGCTGGTTCGCAACAAACTCTGGAAGTATCCGCCATCTTCCATGTATCCATTACAGACACCTGGAACATTCTGCGTACTGACGGAGTTCGTATTCAGAACGGCAGTTGCAACTGTTCCGTCGCCCTCAAAGCCTTGGAAGGCAGTGGTCGAAACGTCATCCATGATGGGGTGGAATGGATCGGCAATGTCGAGGCCTGTGTAGAGAATCTTCGTCTCAGGTGTGTTTCGACTTTGAACATCCATTCCAAACGGTAGACGGCCATTCAATCCTACATCAAGACCGTAAATTTGGCTTCCTTGAGGACCAAGGTGGGCCTGAACAGTACCTCCTGCAGACATGAACGATTCGAGCGTTTGTCGGTTGGCTGTCGAACCAAGCTTCTGGTAGTAGCCTCGGCCACCACTCTCAACGTCCTTTGCAGCAATGTCTTCTTGCCATGGCAAGAGAATCTTATCGTAGTGTGTCATCCATCCGGAGTCAAGGTAGGTCGTCCAGTCGTTGATAGCAAATTGTGTGTAGCTCATACCCAACAGTTGCAAATCCTGCTTGATGGTGGATGTTCGAGCGGTCGAATCGCTGAGAATAGCGATGTCGATTTGATCGGCAAAGGTTGCGTGGAAGTATCGTACGTTACCACTTGGGTTGCCGTTTGCAAGTTCTGCGTGGAAACTGATGTTGTAGGTATGTCCGTCCGTCCAACCGTTGTACGTTGGGAAGGTCAAGTCGATTCGCTCGTTCGATGTGAGTGTTGTTGTCGTTGGAGCGGATGATGCTTGATGGACTTGGGTTCCATCGGTTTCATCGAAGACTGTCATGTAGAACATGTAGTCGCCTGCCAAGACACCGTTTGTTGCCTTGAGATCCCAGTTGTGTGTCAAACTTCCATCGATTGGTAGAACGCACGCATAGACGCCGTCTTCCAGACAAGCAAGTGTGCTTGGCTTTCCAAGTGTAATATCGACCGATTCAACGTTGAAGATTACTTGCTCGATGTTGTTGGAAGTACTCAACTCGTTGTCTCCAAACCATGGAACACCAGTTGTGGTGTTGTCAAAGATGGTCTCAGCACGAATCATGTAAACGCCAGAGAAGAACTCGTGGTTTGCAACTGTTGTTGTTGCAACATCCTCTGCATCGACGTTGGTTCGTGAAACAGTGTACGATGCATCTTCGTAGAACGTGAATTCTTGAAGTGTAATGTTGTTGAACGCAACGCCCTTGAAACCATCGTTGATTCCATTGCGTCCGTCACCATCGCTCTGGAACTCGAAGTTGATGTCAACGCTTGAACCTGCGAGTGAAATACATTCACGGAACCACTGCAAACTGTCTGCAGCAGTGTTGTTGAGGACGTACAAGTGGGTCAAGTCGATGCTACGGCTCAAGACGAGATCATCCGTGTTGAAGAAGACGTTGTAGTTACCACCTGAGCCGTCTGTACTAGCAGAATCGCCAATGAAGGAGATTTCAGCCTGATTGATCGACTCGCTTGAGTTAACAAATCCGTCATCGTTGTCGTCGTTACGACAGGTTCCATCCTCGTCGTAATCGTTCCATTGTCCGAGGAGGACAGCGGAATAGGAGTCGCTACCCTTGGTGAAGTCCACGTTGATTGAAGCATAATCGTTAACATCGACAATGGAGGTTCCATCGACATCGATGCCGTAGAAGGTGTCTGCATAGTACTCGAAGTTGAGTGAGACGAAGTCAGCAGACATGCTGGTCAAATCAACGCTAGGGATGGTGAGTGTTTCGTTCTCCCATAGGTCGCCGTATCCTTGGGTTGCGGTATCACAAGGGTGGCCAAACCAATAGGCATTGTTGTTGAAGATGAGATCGTTGCATGTCGCTTCATTGTAGATGGCTCCTTGCGGGTTGCCGTCATCACTGTAGACATATCCGTTGGCGCCACCCTCAAAGGATTCCTTACAGATGACCGCAGGTGCGCTGCAGAGAACATCGGATGGAGTTGCTGAGAAGACCGTTGCCTTGATGTCATAGTCAACCATGGTGTTACCCCAGTTGTTTGTAGTGACATCAATGTCGAACATTCCTTCAGCGTAAAGACCACCAGGGTTGAAGTAATCGATTCCTTCAACAGTCGGATCGTAAAGATTGAACGGTTGGATGTAACCAACAATCTCATCGTTTACGCTCTGTTCGTCCCAAGCATGATTGCTGAGCGTTGCCGAAATTCGGTAAATGGTGTCGTTGAGGAGGTTCGCAGTAATGGAAGCTGTTTCTTCTTCACCAGGGCCCAAGTTGGTTAGCGTCAGAGGTCGTTGTAGTGTTTGTGGGTTCGGGAAGTACTCCGTATCCTGCTTGTAGATGGTGATGTTATCAATCGCATAACCGTCACGTCCAGACCATCGAGAATCGTTGTCGTCAGAAATTGAACCCTCGAATCCTGCACGTAGGCGGAATCGAATGTCAACAGTTTCGCCGGCCCATGGAGAAAGATCGAATTCGCCAACACCTTCTTCGGTGAAGTTGCTCCAACCGTAGTATGTACCTGAACTGAAGACACCGTAGTAGTATCGTCCTTCAGCAACACCGCCGTAGCCGTTGATCTTGAAGGCGCGGTCGTTGTCGTATCCACCCCAAATCGATGAGCCTGAGAGACACTCTCCTGCAACCTGAGCAGAGGTTGGACAAGCGATGGTCGACCATCCGGTCTCTTCTGAACCTACTTCGACCATTGCTACATCATCCCAAAGTTCGCCAATCAACCACTGTCCAGTTGTTGCATCGACGGAGCCAAGGGCGCCGTAGCCAAGGTGACGGAACAATTCAACACTGAGGAAAGCCCGGTCTGAACCTGTCAAATCAACGTCTTCGAGGGTAAGAGCATCGTCCCAGTGACGGCCGTATCCAGACCATTCGTCTCCACTGCTGTTGGTCTTGTATTCACCAGCCCACATGAAGTCGGTTGGGTTTTGATAGTTTGCAGAGACGTTTGGTGCGTTGTTTCCATCGCTACCACCCACAGAGTGGTTGGTCTCAAGAATCCAGTTCGAGGATTGGTCGATGTATTCATTGAACGCCCATGTACAACCGCCGCCACATCCTGTGGTGTCAGCGGGAGTGTCGAAATCGTGGCTGAAGACAGTGGTGTTGGAGGAATTTGCTTCGTCAACGACCTTGAGCACGACATCGAGATTGGCGTTTTGAGTGAGCGTGTCCATTCCAGTGTTGGTAATGGTGACATTGATGTCTCGTGATCCTTCACCGACGATTCCAAAGAAGCGGTCAACTGGGTTGATTTCAATACCGGTAACTGCGATGTCCTTACTGTCCATTTCGACGACGGTAACATAGTCATACTGACCCTCCCATCCAAGGTTATCAACCCAGTTTCCGAAGTTGTATGAGGTGTGCCCTACAACGATGTCAGGAGCAGAGGTTGAAGCACCAGCGAGTTGTCCAACAACGGCGATGTTCGGTCGGCGACCTGCCTCGTAGGAGAGCGGAGTGACGTGTCCACCAGACCCATCGGAGAGCGTGACTTGTACAGTGGTTGGGAAGTTCAGCCAGAAGGAGGAAGTCGAACCACCAGCGGAGTCAGAGGTGTTCTGTTGGTAAGCAACGGTTGGGTTGACGAAATCTGGCTCACCGTCACCGTTGATATCAGCCACGGTAACATCGTAGGAGATGTATGGGCCAAAATATGCTAAAGCAGGGCTCGACCATGTTCCGACAGCAGTTGATGTCGAGTAGGTGATGTTCTCGAGGTTCCCTTGGGTCATTGCGATGGTGTCAACTGTTCCATCATTGTCCATGTCACCGATATCAAGAGCACCGAATGTGTTTGCCATGTTAACGACGTGAGAACCTGCTTGGGCAGAGGTTGAGAACGTGTATGTTGCTGGGAAGAGGTTTGTTTGACAGTTGAACTCGATGATTGTGACGTTGTCATCGTTTCCTGGGTTTGTTGTTTGACCCGTTGCATAATCGACACCCTCACTGCGCAAGAGCCAGATATCTTCGTCATAACATTGCCCAGTTATGCCTTGTTGGGATTCACCCCAGTCACCGATTTCTAGACTTCGATATGAATTGGTATTGGCTGTTCCTAAAGCCGTGATCATCGGCGCAGTGCTTGCGCCGATAGGACCCATGTACGTTACGACGCGCTGATTGGAGATATCGTTCAGAAGGTCGAGGATAACGACGTCATCGTTGCCATCTTGGTTGATGTCGCCAACAGCAAGATCCCATGCCCAGAAGTGAGTGAATCTCTGGCCGATGCTGAATGAATTACTGTTGCATCCATCGTTTTCAAGGATGGTCAAGTTTCCTGGTTCACCAGCTGGTGCACCGTTGTCATCCGTCTTGAAAGGATTGTTACGCTGGAAAATGGCGATGTCAGGTGCGCTGTCGCCGTTGAATTCACCAACCTCGAGGAATTGTACGTTGGAAAATTCATCCCATTCTGCATTTCGAGATGTGTTCTTCGAAACCCAAACGTCGTAACGGTCCGTGAAATCACCTGTTCCATCGTTCAAGAGGATGGTAATGGTGTGAGTACCGTCGGTTGCAATGGCCATATCGTTGTGACCATCACAATTGAAATCGGCAATTCCGATGTCGATTGGGTCACGGTTTGTTGTATAATTCCGAGCAGCAGATGCGCTTGCGTTGGTAGCAAATGCGGCTGTTGTCGATAGAACCATTATGAGTACGAGAAATACGCTTCGAAGTTTTGCTCCGATTTTACTTGTCTCTGTTTGCATCAATATCACTCAACTTGGCCAACCATACTTCCACTATAACCCCTTTGATGCCTCGCTTCGCTGAGCTTCAGCCAATTGTGCAATATTGCGCCTCAATTGTAACTCATCCAAGCCATCTTGGAGACGGACCCCAACCTGTGGCGTCTCCACCGTGAATTTTGACAAGTTTTCCAGCTGCGAATAAAGACTCAAGCCAGACGCTAAGTTCGACTCCGGTACGGCCGCCCAATTTCGCACTCGCAACCTCTTCGATGGTTTCAGTAGCCAACGCTGTACGTCCGCCCTCTCGAACGATGAGTCGCATAAGTTCCTTCAACCAGGCTTCAGCCATTGGATCGACGCTCATCTCACCTTGGATTGGACGTGGCTCTTCAAGTTCAGAAAATGCATCCATTAGTTCAAAGAGATCGTTTTTACTTGGAGGTTCGAGCCCGATTTTTTCAATTTCAAGCTCGACATTGAGTGCTCCAATCGGACGACGAACAACGGGGATTCGACTCGGATCGGGTTCAGGACCCATATCGCTTGGAGGAGCCAATGCGTTCTCTTCATCCATTTCCTCATCTGTTGAGGACGGTTGATGTGGCATTGTGGGAGATATTCCAAGGGGCGAGAATTCGCCCACCTTGGAAAGGCCAAGCTCCTCAACGATACCTTCGACCCATGCTCTTTTGCCCTCGATGGTGACATTGACATCTGTTTCATCTGAGCGAAACGTGAATCTAACGTCACCCGATGCCATACCACCAACTCCGTTTGGTTCCATTTCAAGATGTCGATTCTGGAGTAGAGGCGAGTTGTCGAAGAACCGTGTGGAGAATCCCTCCATTTCGGTAATACTCAACTTCAACCGGTGTATCAAGACGAACTGAGACAGTGAACTCTTTGGTCGTTCCATCGGAATGCGTTGCAGTAACAGTAAGCTCTTGCAATGGTTGAACGTCATCCGTGACCGGTATTGTGAACGATTCCGTTCCATCGAAACCTAAGGATTCGTGAGATTCCCCGTCCTTGAAGGTCAACGGAAGAACGCCCATTCCGACCAAATTCGAACGGTGAATTCGTTCGAAAGAGGTTGCAATAACAGCCTTCACGCCGAGGAGATAGGTTCCTTTCGCAGCCCAATCACGAGAAGAACCAGTTCCGTATTGCGATCCTGCAAGAACGACCATCGGCCCTTCGTTGCCCATTGCAGCATCAAAGACCGAGGTGATCTCACCCGTCGCATGGTTGAGAGCATACCCGCCCTCTGTTCCTGGTGCAAGTTGATTACGAATTCGAACGTTGGCAAAGGTACCGCGCATCATGATTTCGTGGTTTCCTCGCCGGCTACCAAACGAATTGAAATCGCCCTTTTCGACACCTCGTTCAACCAACCACGTTCCAGCAGGCCCATCCGTTGGGAAAGAACCAGCGGGTGAAATGTGATCCGTTGTAATGGAGTCCCCAAGCTTCAACAGCACCTTTGCATCGTTAATCGGTTTGATGGGTTCCGCTTCAGATGAGAGATTCTGGAAAAAGGTCGGCAAACGGATGTACGTCGACGCATCATCCCAAGGGTAGAGCGGGCTTGATTCTGATGGAATCGAATCCCAACGAGGCTCGTTCATCGCATCGGCATAACGTTGCTTGAACATGTCTGGCGTGATGGCAGAGCGTGCCTGAGCGATTTCATCTGAGGATGGCCAGAGGTCCGATAGCATGACTGGGGAGCCATCGGTAGATGTTCCAATGGGTTCGGTAGTGAGGTCAATCTCAAGCGTACCAGCCAGAGCATATGCAACAACGAGCGGTGGTGAGGCGAGATAGGAGGCCTTTACTTTCCCATGCACTCGACCCTCAAAGTTTCGGTTACCTGAGAGCACGCTTCCAACGATGAGATTAGCCTCGTCGATTGCAGCATCGACTTCCTCTGGAAGGGGTCCCGAATTTCCAATACAAGTCGTGCACCCGTAGCCTACGACGTTGAATCCAAGCGCATTGAGATCTTCTTGGAGCCCTGTCGCCTCATAATACTCAGTCACAACTCTGCTTCCTGGGGCGAGTGAGGTTCGAACCCACGGCTTGACCTCCAGACCATACTCTCGTGCTTTTCGAGCAACAAGTCCTGCTGCAAGCATAACGTCTGGATTGGATGTATTCGTACAGGAAGTGATTGCAGCGATGACAACATCGCCATGATTCAAATCATAAATCTCTCCATTACGCTCAACAATGGCTCCATTGTTCAATTCGGACTCATCCAGTCCATGTCCTTCGAAACCAAGTTCATTGGTAAGTGATTCAATAAAGTGAGATTTCATATCCTTCAAATCGACGCGATCTTGTGGTCGTTTCGGACCGGCAAGAGCAGGTAGAATGGTTCCTAAATCCAATTCAAGCACATCTGTGTAGGATTTTTCAGCATCGCTTGCATTGTACCAAAGACCTTGAGCCTTTGAGAAGGCTTCTACGCCTGCGAGTGCGTCTTGATCTCGGCCTGTCAAGCGAAGATATTCGATGGTGCGTTCATCAACAGGGAAGAATCCACAGGTTGCACCGTATTCTGGAGCCATGTTTGCGATGGTTGCACGGTCGGCAAGTGAGAGTGCAGCCATTCCTTGACCAAAGAATTCAACGAACTTTCCAACAACACCGTGCTCACGGAGGATTTCTACAATTCGAAGCGTCATATCGGTTGCAGTCACCCCCTCGTTGAGCGACCCTGTCAAGCGCACACCGACAACGTCCGGTGAAAGCATGTAAATCGGCTGGCCAAGCATAACAGCCTCAGCCTCAATTCCACCAACACCCCAGCCGAGGACTCCAAGGCCGTTGACCATGGTCGTGTGAGAATCGGTACCAACAAGGGTATCAGCAAGCCAGATGTTGTTCTCGGAGCGAGCTACGCTCGCAAGGAATTCGAGATTGACTTGGTGGACAATTCCACGAGAAGGAGGAACCGCTTGGAAATTGGCGAGCGATTGTTGACCCCACTTCAAAAACGTGTAACGTTCCATGTTTCGATGGTATTCGATATCGAGATTGAGTTGGAGTGCATCGGGGTTTGCACCCGAAACATCGACTTGTACAGAATGGTCAATGACCAAATCGACAGGAACTTGTGGATTGACCTTTTCAGGGTCACCTCCCATTTGGACCATAGCGTCTCGAAGAGCGGCAAGATCAACAACTGCAGGAACTCCAGTGAAGTCCTGAAGGATGACACGGGATGGACGGAATGGAATCTCCCCTCGATCACTGTTCGCTTGCCAACCGGCGATAGCTTTGACATCCTCTTCTCGAATCAAAAAGCCATCACAGTTCCGAAGAGCACCCTCCAACAAAACTCGCATTGAGTACGGCAGGTGTTTGGTTGTGATTCCAGCATCATCGAGGGTTGAAAGTGCATAATAAGTACCTCCTACCTCGAGTTCTCGCTTTGCCAAGAATGGGTCCAATTCGCTCATGATTCAAAGGGAATCGCACCCCGTTAATCAACCGAACTGTTGTATTTTCTGTGAGACTTTACCAGAATTTGTACCACGGGTCTGTTTCGTCTTGACCGACGAATGTGGCAGATTCGATAGTAACATCATCGACAGGAGTTGATCCCTGCTGACCCTCAACATCGACATGACTGATTGAAGTCACATGTTCACAACCGGATGTAATCTTTCCAAAGACGGTATGCTTTCCATCCAACCAAGGCGTACCTGGTTGCCCAGATGATGAATCTTGAGCATCTTCTGGAAGTAAGAAGAATTGACTACCACCTGTATGATCAGCGCTGGTCTTTGCCATTGAGATGACGCATGGGTCGTGAACCAAACCATTGTCGGCTTCATCCCCCAAGGTCCAACCTGTTGAAGCACAATCAGCTGAGTTGGCCATCGATTCTCCATTGCAATAACCATCCCAAATAATTGCATGTCCGCCAGTTCCATCACCGTTGGTAAAGTCGCCACCTTGAATCATGAAATCATCGATGACTCGATGGAATTGTGTGCCATCATACTTTCCTTGTACGACGAGTTGTTTGAAGTTCTCAGCATGAGCAGGTGCCTCATTCGGATAGAGTTCGAGGGAAACTGTGCCTGTTTTCGTAGCACCATTTTCACTCCATGAGAGATTCAATTCAATGTAATCCGTTGTCGTAGATTCAGTGTTCGCAATCGTGATCATTCCAAGAACGATGAGGAATCCTCCAAACATGACTGCCATTCCTGCCAAGGTCGGCCCGCCGTTGTTGAACATTCGAGGAATAACCGTTTCACTGATCCGCTTGTCTTGCATTTCATTGAGAAGTTTGTTGTAGAGTGAACTGGTTTTCTTATCTTTCGGATTCTTCTTGCTCGCTTCTCGCAAGAACATTGCCGCCTTCCTGTAGTCGGATTTTGAATCATTGGCTTTGGCAATGTTCCACGTTGCTTCGCCGACCAATCGTGCGGTCATTGGGTCAGTCGCCTGCGGATCTGCTGCCCGCAGCGTCTGAAGTGCACCCTCGTTCTTTCCTTTTGTGATGTCTTTCGCTGCTTTTTCCCAAGCCTGGCTCAATGCATCGTCCGCCATGGTTGCTCAGAACCGTCTTCTATTTTTGACCTTCACGGATGCCTACGATGAGGTTTTCACGGCAACATATTGAAGTGATGAAAGCGATGGGCGTAAAACAAGAGGCCGCGATACCCGTCGCAGTGGCCTGAGGAGACACAACAGATGGACACCATCGCAAACGACTTCACCATCAACATCGCAACTGCCAACGGAACCGGGTCTCAGTCAGCCAACTTGATTCTCCTGCAATCTCTTTTTGACATGGGCGTTCCGGTTTCAGGAAAGAATTTGTTTCCATCAAACATCTCTGGTCTTCCGACATGGTACATCGTACGACTTTCTGACGAAGGCTACCAAGCCCCAGGTGATCGAACCCACATTCAAGTTCTCGTCAACAAAGCAACATGGGCTGAAGATCTCGCTGCACTTGAACCTGGATCAGTGGTTGTATGGAACATGGATTCAAAGATGCCAATGGACCGAGAGGATGTCGTCTCCTATCCCGTACCAATGACAAAACTTGCACGCTCTCTAAGCCCAAAACTTGCAAAACTCGTGACAAACATTGTCTACGTAGGCGTCCTTGCTGAAATGCTTGGCATTACCGACGAAGCCTTGCACAAGGCTGTTGCGGGTCAGTTCAAAGGAAAGGCTTCAGCAATTGAACTCAACAAAACTGCACTCGAACTTGGACGAAATTATGCCAAGGAGAATTTCACCAAGAGTGATCCATACGTTGTCGAATCTCGAGCGATTGAACAACAACGATTCTTCATGGAAGGAAACGAAGCCGTTGCGCTTGGTTGTATTTTTGGTGGCGTTCAACTGCTCGCATGGTATCCAATTACACCGTCTTCAAGTCTTGCCGAAGGCATCATTGGATGGTTGCCTCGACTTCGAACCAACGATGAAGGTGAATCCACATGTGCAGTTATCCAAGCAGAGGATGAGCTTGCTGCGGCAGGTATGGTTCTCGGGGCTGGCTGGGCTGGTGGCCGTGGAATGACGGCAACCTCAGGCCCAGGCATCTCCCTCATGCAGGAATTCATTGGTCTGGCTTACTTCGCCGAGATCCCATCCGTCTTTTGGGATGTCAACCGCGTCGGGCCATCCACAGGTCTTCCAACTCGAACCCAGCAATCCGACCTTTCGATGCTCTATGAGGGAAGTCACGGCGACACACAACACATCGTTATCATCCCTGGAACCGTTGAGGAATGTTTCGAATTTGGATGGAAAGCCTTTGACATCTCTGAGCGATATCAAACTCCTGTCTTTGGTCTATCTGACCTTGACCTCGGAATGAACCGTTGGGCGTGTGGAGGTTTCACCTACCCTGATACACCCATGGACCGAGGCAAGACCATCCGTGAACAAGACGTGTTCGATGCCATTGAAAACTTTGGAAGATACCGTGACCTTGACGGTGATGGCATCCCCTATCGAACCCTCCCAGGAAGCGGAATGGCTCCTATCCTCTACCGAGGAACAGGTCACAACCCCGATGGCGTTTACTCCGAGAAGCCAGACGATTACTTCGAACTCATGAAGCGTCTTAAGGACAAGATTAACGGCGCACGTGATCATTTGCCTGAGCCTCTGCTACGAGAAGAAGTCGAGGGCGATGTTGGCGTCATATACTACGGAAGTATGGAAAATACAATCCAAGAAATCGACGACATCCTTGAGGCAACTGGACTCAAAGTGAGCCAGTGCCGTGTTCGTTCGCTCCCTCTTCACAGCGAGGTTGAAGCCTTCATCCGTCGTCATCGAATGACCATCGTTTTGGAGATCAACCGTGATGGTCAACTTTGGGGCATCCTGCGACGCGAACTTCCAAACGACATTGTCGGCATGGTCCATTCCGTAGCTTATTCCGATGGTATGCCACCTCGTGCTCGGATTTACGCAGAGAAGATTCTTGAGACCATCAAGGAGGTGGGGCAATGAGCGACAAACCTGCACGAGCCATCAAATTGAACGTCATCAACGAGCCAAAGGATAGTTACACAGGAGGCCCCTCTTCCCTCTGTCCTGGTTGTGGTCACGACCAAATTTCCAATGTCATCATCAATGCTGCATGGGAAAATGGAATCAAACCTCATCGAATTGCAAAGATGTCAGGTATTGGTTGTTCATCCAAGACGCCTGCGTACTACCTCGGCCAATCCCACGGATTCAACACCGTCCACGGACGTATGCCATCCGTTACGACTGGCGCTTACGCCATCAACAAAGATCTGCTCTACCTGGGAGTATCTGGTGACGGTGATTCTGCATCGATTGGCATCGGTCAATTGATTCACGCCATTCGCCGCAACATGGACATGGTGTACATCGTTGAAAACAACGGTGTTTACGGGCTAACAAAGGGACAATACTCCGCAACTGCAGATGTAGGTTCAAAGAAAAAGAAAGGAAAGGCGAACGAAACACAGCCTATCGATTTGTGTGCACTTGCAATCAATCTCGGTTGTACATTTGTTGCTCGTTCCTTCTCCGGTTCAAAGAAGCAGCTTACTTCACTCCTCAAGGCAGCAATGTCGCACAAAGGCTTCGCCCTCATTGACGTCATCTCTCCTTGTGTCACGTTCAACAACAACGACGAGTCCATGCGTTCGTACCAATACGTCAAGGACAACGAAATCACGTTGCACATGGCAGATTACATCCCTAACTTCGAGCCAATGGCTGAAGTTGAAGTCCCAGAGGGGCACTTCACCGACATCACCCTGCACGATGGTTCAACCATCCGACTCGAAACCATTTCAGCCAATCACGACCCCGGCAATTCGATGGCTGCGCTGACTGCCCTTCATGAAGCAGAAATCGAGAAGAAACACGTCACAGGACTGCTCTACTTTGATGCCAGCAAGCCATCCTTGGCAGAAGATCTTGGTCTTGTTGACACACCTCTCCTCGATGTTAGTGATGATGAACTTCGACCGTCAAAAGACATGCTCGACACCATCAACAGTGAATTTTTGAACCTATGAGGGCAACAAATCTCCTAAAAGGGAGCAGGAAGGAGTGAGGATTGTGGACGAAAAAATCCTCCTTGGCGCTATCATCGGTGGCGGATCACTTCTCTTCTTTCTGATTCTATTTTTGACGAATCTATTTCGAAAGCGACGTGAACTGAAACAGCAGCTCAAACTCAGAAATGCAAGCCGTGCCCCCCTGTCCACTATGCGCTCTCAGCGAAATGACCGTCGGAGCGCTCGTCGTCACGTCGTCTCGCGTGGCTTGCAACTCGACCAACTCAACGATTCTGCTCGTGAAGCATACAAGCACAGACAGCAACGTCGTGTTTCGCAATACTCTGATTTGCAACTGGTGATGGATGAATTGTTTATTCCTGACCGTGATGCTCTCGAAACCGAGGATGAGGAGGAAGATGAGTCCCTCGATGATCGCTCGACCTGGATTGCTGAGAATGAGGACAATCTCAATGCGCATGCAGACTTGGTCGCCGAAGAAGAAGTTGGAACGGGAATCTCTGTCCGAGTCACCGATGAAGAGGACCGTGAACTAATGGATCGTCTTGCTCGTGAAGGAGGGAAATCAGGTGTTGTTCAAATCAGCCTTGCATGGGACGACTACAACGATCTCGACATGCACGTATTCTGTCCTTCCGGTGAGCGTATTTATTTCAACAACCGGAAGAGTGAATGTGGCGGTGAACTTGACGTTGATATGAACGTTCGACCAAAGTCCAAGACCCCGATTGAGAACGTCGTTTGGACGGATGAAGCGCCCGATGGTGAATACAAGATCGGAGTTCATTTCTATCGACATCACCGAAAGCGACGAACCAAGAAGACGTGCCAATTCCGATTACGTGTTGTAACCTACGGCCAGGCGAAGGAATACTCGGGTGAACTTACACACGGAGACCCTATGTCGATGATTACTTCGTTTGTGCTCATTAAGCCCGAAGAAGAAGAATAATTCTGTGTGCGGGGGTAGTCCCTTCCGGACAATCATGGATGCCGAGTTAATGCAAGAATCCATGATGTCGAGGGACTACTCGCTAGAAAGAATGTAGACACAAGAGTAGTCCCTCCCGGATTCGAACCGGGGTCGGAGGAACCAGAATCCTCCATGATGGACCGCTACACTAAGGGACTATGCCCATGCCAATTTGATTCACTTCTTGAAATCGACGGTGGCCGCAATCTCAAACTTCAACGAAGCGGTACATCCATCGAGAAACCCATGAAAGCATCATGATAATCATGAAGGATGCCAGGGCAAACTTCGCCCACGGACGGGGTGGTTTCTTCTTCGGCCAAGGATCAATGCCCTGGGCTTCGGCTTCTTCGACCAACTTCGCAAGATGTTCGAGTTCTTCCTCAACAGAGTTGGCCATCATAGTAGTTCTATTCCCTCCCGGTTCATCAATCTGCGTCTTTTTCTGACCTACTTGGTCGGTGATAGGTTAATAACATGAGTTCCCTTAGATAATATTGATGAAAAAGACACTGGCCCTTCTTCTCGTAGCCTCCCTCCTACTCGCAGGATGTACTGAACTCGCAGATTCCGATGATGGCGAAACCATGAAAATCGAAGTCGATGAAGACGTCGCACTCGAAAAGGTTGAAGACTTTTTGACCGTTGATGAGAGCGAATCGTTTGGAATTACGGTCATGTACGAAATCGACATGAGCGAAATGGGCGATGAAAGTGGTTTGCTCGATGCTGATGAAAATACCATGATGACCGTTGAAATGACAGAAGCATGGTCGCCTGATGGTTATCACTCTTCGTCTGAAATGGGCATGGACGACGGAGATGTCACCATTTCGATGATGACTTCCATGACCCACGTCGGGACAACGATGTACGTTTCAATCGGGTACGAAATCGATGGCGAATTGGGTGCTGATGCAACCGACGAAGAAACTGCAGAATTTGATATGATGGTCGCCATGATGCCCGAAGTAGAGACATTCTCGATGGCAACTACAACCACCCATACAGAAGTTATCGCAGCAATGGCTGAAGAAACAGGAGAAGACAGCGAAGACATGGATCCAATGGCCTTCCTTGAAATAATCGAGATGGTCGAGGAGTACGGAGAATTTACCCCTGCCGGATATGTTGATGGTCTACAAATGTTTGATGTTGCCATCGATATGGCAGCGGTAATGGATGATGTTCCAACTCCTGAGGAAGCACTCGACATGTGCGATGCCGACGACAGCGGAGGCATTTCTTGGGAAGAATTTACTGCTGAGGATTGCGATGATACCGATCCAAGCGATGTTGATGAAGGACTTGGGGCAGCATTTGATGCAGCAGATGCCGATGGTAGCGAAGAAC
>Ga0181568_10000590_pt1 | contig 32667 bp, 33 predicted proteins | sample 101ome_20_FD_133758 | JGI IMG/M metagenome (GOLD analysis project Ga0181568, IMG submission 133758) | Coastal salt marsh microbial communities from the Groves Creek Marsh, Skidaway Island, Georgia - 101404AT metaG (megahit assembly) | ecosystem: Environmental > Aquatic > Marine > Intertidal...
ATGAGGAAGACCTCTCCGAACGCCTTCTCTCTCACTTCAAAGGCCGAAAAGAATTGATCGAAGTTGTTGAACACCGAACACGGACGTGGTCATTGACAGACGCTGGTAGAGCCATGTCGGATGATGGTCTTGAGGAGCGAAAACAGATTTCAGAAATTACACCTGAATTGCTTCAATCAGGAGAATGGAAAGATGCCGAATTCCGTTCCTTCGATGTAACGCTTGAATCAACGACACCTCGAACAGGCCGTTCACATCCGATGCAGGAACTGATTGAGCGAATTCGGCGAATCTTCTTGGAAATGGGCTTTTCTGAATTAGTGGATGACTATGTCCAAACAGCAGGATGGAACATGGATGCTCTGTTTATCCCTCAAGATCACCCTGCACGAGAGATGCAAGATACATTCTATCTTGATGACCCGAAGTCTCTGGAGTTGGATGCAGATTTGATTCAGAAGTGGAAGGACATCCACGAACATGGCGGTGAAACCGGTTCAACGGGTTGGTCCGGTTCATTTTCAGAGGACATCTCAAAGCGTGGTCTTCTTCGAACGCACACGACGGTTAACACCATCCAGCATTTGGCCCAAAATCCAGACAAACCTTGTCGTGTCTTCTCGGTTGATCGAGTGTTCAGAAAGGAGGCCATTGACAGCACGCACTTGCCTGAATTCCATCAAATTGAGGGGATAATTATGGAACCTGGTGCAAATCTTCAGATGCTCGTTACGACACTGAAAACATTCTACGAAAAGATGGGCTATCCTGAGGTTCGAGTTCGTCCAGCCTATTTCCCATATACCGAACCAAGTCTCGAAGTCGAGGTCAAATGGAAAGGCAAATGGCTTGAGCTTGGTGGGGCGGGGATTTTCCGACCCGAAGTAACAGAACCATTGGGCATTACTTCGCCAGTATGCGCATGGGGCATGGGATTGGAGCGACTTGCTATGCTCGTACTCGGTTTGGATGATATTCGTCAGTTGTACATATCCGATCTCGAATGGTTACGTAATCAACCGTTGATATGATGATTGCCTAATCCTAATAAACTCAATTGATAACCAAACCATATGTCACAGGGCATGCATTTGTCAAACACCGAAACAATTCCTGGGAAACTTATCACCGCATCGTACGGTTTGGTACAAGGCTCAACAGTACGTGCAAAGAACGCTTTCAAAGACTTTGGTGCTGGCTTGAAGAACATTGTCGGTGGGGAACTCAAAGCCTACACCGAACTGCTTCAAGAATCACGAAACGAAGCTCTTCAGCGTATGATGATGGATGCTCAAGCACGTGGTGCAAACGCCATCGTTAACGTACGCTTCGCCACATCATCTGTTTCTGGCGGTGCTGCTGAATTGTTTGCTTATGGAACTGCAGTTACTGTACAATGAGGCGGTCGTTTGGAACTGATCATCCTTCTCTACATTGGACCTTTCATCATTTTATCGTTGATGCCTACTCTCGTGTCTTGGTTTTTTGGAAATTTGCATCAAGGACGAATCATCGATCAACTTGCACATGAAGAAAAAGCACTGAACGATTCGGGTGCAGGTCACCCCCTCAACAATCTATCGAAGCCGAGTCAAACAAGAGACATTGAATCCTCCACGCTCGTGATGTCGAGCATTTCCGTTGGACCGTCATGGTGGCAAATGATGATTGGTGGTTGGAAGAACTTCTTTGGTGGAGAGATTAAGTCGTTCGATAAGATGCTCCTCTATGGTCGTCACAAGGTTTTGCATGATATGCGGGTACAGGCACTTGACCAAGGCTTTGACGAGATCATCAACCTTCGTGTGGATACATCAATGATCACAAAAACGTCCGGTAGTAACGACAAAACCGCTGCTTACGAGTTCATTGCATATGGTACCGCCATTCGATATGTTAGGTCCTAACATTAAGTAGTAAATCGTCCCCCAAGTTACTTGGGGAACACCTATGGCAAACGAGAAATTAATCGCAGGAGCAGTCATGATTCTATTGAACTTGGTACTCTTGTCACCAATCGCAACAAGCATGGTAGAAGACGCAGTTGAAGACAACTTTGAGACCTACCCATACGATTCAGCATGTGCTGATTCCGAGTGTACAACTGCTGAAGAAGACTGGGCATCGTCAACCTCCGATCGTAGTTACTACGCTTGGAACTTGACCAATGCCGATGCAGTCATGGCTGGAGAAGCTCCAGTCTACGATATGTTGGGTCCGTTTGATTATGAGATTACAATCACTCGAAACATCATCGAGTTCAACAAGTCTGCTGGTACACTCACCTACAATGAATCCAAGTCATTCGCATGTGCAATGGACGATGTAGAGGATTGTAACACACCAATTACACAACTCAACATACCGTTCCAACCCCAAGTTGTTGGAGCAACTGGATTGGCTATTGAAGGCGTTATGGACATGACCAAGGTTGCATTCACAACAGGCATGATGGCTCAAGATATGGAGAGCATGTTCGCAGGCGCTCCGACTGCTGCAGCTATGACGCAGAATCTCGCTGATACGGCTCTCTTCATCAACGCAACATTCGACATGCCTATGGAAATGGCTGAAGGAGCAGCACCGGACGCTCTCGCCGACGAGTTTTGGAGCCAATATGATGCTGCTTTCCAACTCCAAGCAGGAGCAGACTATGCAACAGCAATGTCATTCGATCCGTCTTTCGCTGCGAATTTTAGCAGCGATATGAACACGGACATGAATTATGCATTCTACAACGCAATGGGTCCAGGTGGAGAGGATCTTTCCCTCACTGGAGCACTTGGAGCAACCATGCTCTCAGGACACTGCAGTGCGTTCCCTACTGAAGATTCGGCAACCATCCTCGCTGATGCAGCCAACGGATTCGTCAACAGTGGTACAATGACTCGTGCATCTCTGTGGCAATACACTGCTATGGCTGATGCTACAACACCTGACTTTGAGATGACCATTGCTCGTGATTGGGCTATGTGCGCTGGAGTTGGAATGACCTTTGCCACCCTTGGTGGCGGAGATTCCGATTGGATGCTTGATCAGACCGGTACTGCAGTTGATGCAGCGACTCGTCTCGGCCACATGGGTATCACCATGGACAATACTGCTGCTATGGTTCTTCTCTTCGGTGACGGTGATGATGTTATCACTGGATTGCTTGAAGTGAATGACGAAGGCACTGAATACGGTGTTGCTGCATTCCTCGGTATGGAAGCTGCAGACGCAATGACCGCTTACAACCTCGATGCTACAACCTACGGCGCTCTAGCAATGTGGGCTGGCGGTTGGATGACCGATGCTTCTTCTCTACCAATGATTCTTCTCGGCGGTAGTGGAGACATGACCGCATCGTTGTTTGTCAACACGAGTTTTGGTGCTGAAGATCCTTTGAACGGAGGCTACCTCGACAACAGTTTGAACCTCGGCGGTGCATGGGGTACTGCTCTTGTTCCTGCGTCGGAAGGTGCTCCTTCCATTGATCTCGATGCTTCAGTATCTGGAAACATCCTCTACGGTCCACTTGGCCTAACCACCGCTACAGGTGCAACACTGTTCCTGTATGGTGAACTTACAGGTATGACGCCTCCGCTCAACCTTGCTACAATGGAACCGGGCGCGCCAATGGAATGGAACGCTACAACTGTTTCTGCGCTCTATGGTGTTGATGAGAACGCTGCAAACGCTCTTCGAGTACTCATGATGAGTGTCATCTACGACGACTTTGTTCCAGGACTCCTCATCGACAGTTTCGGCAGCAACGGCCCATACATGACCATGCCATTGAACAACTGGCTCTACGGATGGTTCGACCCGGTCAGTATGATGGTCGCTGAGGATCCAACCGCTCCATCCGCAGGATGGGCTACGTTGGAAACCAACGAAACTTATTACGGATCCAATGGTGTCTCCACTGGTCCTGCTTCTGTTTACGTGATGTGCACTGGTCACAACGCTGACTGTGAGAAAGGTGAAGCCGTTTCTGAAGACGGATCCAACGAACTTTCATGGCGCAACACAAACATGATGATGGCAACGTTTGGTCTCATTACAGTTGAAACACTCGATGGAACAACTGGTGGATTCCTCACTGGTGACGGTGACAAAGTCAACGCTGGAGGTTACGCTATTACTGATGTAACATGCTCTGGTGAAGGTGAAGTCAAGGGCATCCCAGTCGATGAGTGCTCTGCATCCGTCGACCCAACAACGAATCCAATCACTGCGAAACTTATCAAGAGTTACTCGCTTCTTGATGCCATGACACCTGCTCTTCCTGTCTACTTCGGCAGTGAGATCAACATGAAGTCCGAAGAAGTCTCTGGACTCATCATTGCTGGTGATTCGACATCAACTTTCTACCTTGACACACGCACTGGAACCGATCTCGCATCGTCTCCTGCAATGTCTGACCTCCAACCTGTGTTCCAGATTGTCCAAGGCTCAGAGATTGAAGATGGTGATGCTGAAGACATGGAAAGTGCCATCGTCCAGAACCAAGAATACATGGGCTGGTGGATGAACTTTGACAACGGCTTCGATTACGTCGCATTGTTACTTTACATCGGCGGTGTCGCTCTCATCATCATGCACTTTGTCATGGCTGGTCAGAAGGACGACGAAATGTTTGAGTGAATTCATTTCACATAGTCTTAAAGACGACTGTATCGTGTATACAGCATGGATAAACGTGCCACGGTTACCATCCTCGTTGGGCTTGGTATCTTTGTTGTCGGAATTATCGGTTTCGTCATCGGCGGATTCGGTGTTGCAGGGATTGAAGAATCAACTGAGTTCACCCTCGAAGAGGTGACAAACGGAACCATCTACATCGAAGATAGAGATGGTTTGGGCGAATTAGGTGTTACCTTTTGGGTGAAAGGCAAGTATCTCGATGATGATGATAACGGTATTTGGGATGTTTGTGAAACGGTGAATATCACTGTTCTTGAGGCTCCTGAAATCGACCGGAATTGGGGCGGTGACGCAATAATGCGTGAAGGCGATTTTTATTCCGAAGTTCTCTTCGATTATGATGGCTTTGAGACCTCGGATTGCAATGCAGATCTGGAAAATAGAAACTTCGATCGTATCGATCAAGGATACGTGAAAGTTGGTCGTGCGTGTTACGGATGCACACCAGGTGATTTTTCTTTTGAATCAAATGTGAATGTTTCTGTTACCTATGACGACATCCTCTTGGAAGAACTCGGCGAGGATATTGGATTGATTGCACTTGGTTTCCTAGGTGGTTCAGGTGCATTGTGCTGTGGCGTAATTATCATATTCGTAGGTATCATTCTCATATTTACCTTGCAAGATGATGCTCCCGTTGAAATGATGGTTGGCTCTGATGGCACTTACACAATGAATACCATGCCTCCCAATGCCGTAGGTGTTGGTGTAAGTCAAAACATCTCACAACTCACGCCTTTATCGGATCTCACGGAAGAAATGACCAAAGCAGAGCCATATCAATTTCCTTCGACAGAATCAGCACCCGCAGCTGAACAAAAAGCGGATTGAGTCTGAAAAGGCCTCTGTTCGGGAGCATGGTTATAAATTGCTAAACGCGCCATTTCATCATGCATACAGCAGGTAAGGTATTGTTAATCATTGGCGGAATAATTACAGCTCTTGGAATTGTAATGACGGTTGGAGGTGCTGCAAGCGCTGAATTGAACCCCGAATCAGAGAATGTTTGGGAAGGAACAAGCGGCGATTTCACAATCCCTGACGATGATATTTATGGCGTTTATATCAAAGGCTCTTCCTCTGAATGTGAGCAGATTGGTAGTTCAACTTCTATCTCAATTACAAATACCGCTGGCGATGAAATATTCGAGAAATCATGTGAATTCAATGAAGACGACGACTATCTAAATGATGACTTTCAAAGAGTTGGAAGCATTGAGTATTGGAGTACAAATGCAGGTGACAAAGTAACAATCACCTCGAACGTAAAAATATACATCGTTGGAGACATCGATGCTCTTGGAGATGTAGCGGGTGGATTCATAGCAGCTGCCGGTGGTATCTTGATTGCCATCTGTGGTGGTGTTATTCTCCTCATCGGTCTCATTCTTGCTTTGACACTCAAGACAAAGGATCCTGTTATGATGCAACAAGGACAAATGATGGGTGGTCAAATGATGGTAGGCCAGATGCCAATGCAGCATATGCCAGCCCAACAGATGCCTGCACAGACGACGGCACAGCCTTACGAATTCCAACAGAAGTAATCACTCTTCTTCGTCCTCGTAAAGGAACGTCTTGCATGCAGGGCATGTGAATGATGTTGGTCGATCTCCATCGAGTTCGGTCACAACACCACATGGGCCACAGAGAATTGTTGTCTTCTTTGGCTCGTCGATGGTGACATCAACTCTGTACATGATTCGATTGGCCTCAGGAAGTTGCTCTGCACTCGGTTTCCATGCTGCAATGTCCTGTTCGTTCATGGTCCGTTGACTTGGTGTACTCATTCCAATGATGAACAGAAGTACACCTGAAACGCCGATAACAGCTCCCATTGAAATCACCCCTCCAACGGAGAGGAAGGCTCCGAATGCGATGCAAATCATTCCAGACAGGATAAGGTTCTCTCGCACATTGCGAACCATTATTTTCACCTAGTTGAGGACGTCTGCGAGCGTTTTCGCAACACGTTCAATTCCGTTACTTTGCATAGCACACAACCCGATTCGAATGCCTCCTCGTAATGGGACAAGATAGACATGATGCTGGGCACATGCCTCTGTAATGCTCTCTGGATGTTCATGCTCAAGCCATGCGAAGAATCCATCGTGTGTCGGATTGATTGGAACGTTGTACTTTGCACAGGCGTCCACAAACGCATTACGACGGTCTGTTAGAAGGGATTGCAATCGATCTCGTTCATCCGACCATGCCTGTGCACTTGTTGCATCACCATGCAATTGTGCTGCAGTATATTGGAGGATTCGTGGAGCTGCTGACCATGTTTGCCGTCCAGTGGTTCCGAAGATATCTCGTAATCGCTCAGTGACTGCTTCATCTGGATGAATTCCAATTAGTGCACCGGTCCGCAATCCGTATGCCGTGTGCGATTTTGACAGAGAAAGCGCATAGACGATCATGAAGTTTTCAGGCCAAGGGGTTCCATCTTCCATGGTCTCTTTGATGGTTTGGCCCCAACCATGTGGTTCATCCGCATACAGGCTGTATGCCGTATCCAGAAGTAGGGTATGTCCTGTTTCTGGGTGTTTTGATGCGCTTGCCATCATGATGTCGAGCGCTGCTCGACGACCTTGTGGACTCATTGTCAAACCCGTTGGATTGTGTGCAGGATCATTCAGCCAAACCATCACAGTGTTCTGGTTTTGAGCGAGTTCTTCAACTGCCTCTTCAAAGGCAGAATCTGCAAAGAATGGGTAGTCACTTTCTCCATCTGGCAACAATGGCCATGTTGCCATTTCGAGTGCACATCCCTTTAGAAATCCTGCGTAAGGACCCCAGTGGCGGTCTCGAAGGAGGATGGCCTCACCACGCTCACAAAGGTTGTTTGCCGCAAGGAAAAGTGCTCCAGATCCTCCCGGTGTTGCGGTAGAAACAAAGTTGAATCCTAGTTGTTCAAGGCCTTCTCGATGTTCACCCAATGCCAGTGAGATGCTGAGGTCGAGGTAATCGGGCAATCCCTTCAATGGAGCATAGGATGCGAATTCGACAGGGGGTGCTTCTCGGAGCATTTTGTCAACAACGTCGTTGATGGCAAGGCTTCCATCATCTTCGAGAAGAAGTCCAGCAGTTCCGTTGATGGCATCGTGGCCATCTTCCTTCGCCTTAAGGTAACGAGCGTACCATCCAAAGATTGTATCGTTTCCTTGGCGCGTTGAAGCAAGGGCATTCACAAGAGATGCTCCTGGTGCTTCGTCCATAGCCCACCCAAGCGGGTTTCCCTATTGACCCTATCGAGTTCGAACCGTTTCCTTCATCAAGGGGTGACACAACCCGTGGTTCAAGGCCAACGTAGCACAGTCTGGTAGTGCGTCTGATTTGTAATCAGACGGTCGGGGGTTCGAGTCCCTCCGTTGGCTCCACCAATGCTTTGCATGAGAATGCTCAAACCGTTGAAGCGTTTGGTTGAATCATGAGCGCTGCTCGACTTGATGGTAAAGCATGTGCGTCTGATTTGGAAGAACGGCTCAAGCAACGTGTAGCAGAATGCTCCGTCCAACCACATCTTGCTGTCATCATCGTTGGTGATGATCCTGCTTCCCACGTCTACGTGAACAATAAAATTCGGTCTTGTGAACGGCTAGGAATTCGTTCTACACACGTTGAACTTCCAGAAGATACCGACGAATCAGTTGTCGCAGAGTACATACGTACAATGAACGAACAGAATGATTTGCATGGTATACTCATTCAATCCCCCCTTCCCAAACACATGGACGAAGAATCCCTAACCGAATTGATAGATCCTCGAAAAGATGTCGACGGTTTCCATCCAGTGAACCTCGGGCGTTTGGTCCAAGGGCGAAGTGATGGTATGGTTCCATGCACACCTTCTGGAGTCATGGAAATGCTTCGATGGGCAGAGGTCGATTTGACAGGAAAGAAAGCCGTCGTCCTCGGTCGCTCGTTCAATGTCGGAATGCCACAAGCATTGTTACTTGCAGCCCGTGGCGCTGATGCAACAGTAACTCTGGTTCACTCCCGTACAAAAGATGCCAAGTCAGAATGCCTACAAGCGGATCTCATCGTTGCAGCGGTTGGTCGACCTGAGATGGTTCAGCCAGATTGGGTCAAGGATGGGGCCATTGTTGTTGATGTTGGAATCAACCGTGTTGATGATGCAAGCCGAGAAAGAGGTTGGAGGCTTGCTGGAGATGTCCACCCTGATGTTGCATCACGTGCATCGCTACTCTCACCTGTACCAGGTGGAGTTGGACCAATGACGGTGGCCATGCTCATGGCGAATACAGTCACTGCTGCAGAATACTTGAGTTCATGATGTGAGGGAAATGAATCAACGAGCGCCTCGAACCGCAGCGTTTGCTTCAGCTATCGCAACAATGTCCCTCATCGCATTAATCGGGAATGCCTTCCTTGGAAAATATCCTGGACAGGAAGGTCAACGGGTTCTTCTCAAACCTCTTTTCAGCGGCTTTTTTTCAGGAAAAGAGAACGATTACTGGGCAACAACAGGTTGGTCAGGACAAGAATGGATTTGGTTGTTGGTCACGATATGTCTCGGGCTCATCGCTGTTTGGGGAAGGATGGAACGTCCCGTTCCAGATCTGCCACCACGTCGCTCTGTTGAGGAGCAAATAGCAGATTTCGAATCAGCATCAACCGCTGTTGGAACAACTAAAGAGTCCTCAGTGACACAAAACACATCGAACATCATATCATCAATCATCGGTGAGAGCACAACAGTTGATGCTCGACAAGTTGCATCAGCAACTGCCCTGCTCTCAAGTGGTGACTTGGGATCGTATGCTGCCTCAGTCGTCTCTGAACGAAACACAGACATAGAGTCAAGAACGTTTGAGTCCGAACTTCAACCGAAAGAACTCGAGGAGGTTTCAGTTCAAGATCGTGACTTCGTATCAGATGGTCCAGCATACATTCCACTACCTGGAAAGGAAGATGTAAAGGAACCAATGAAGAGTATTCGTGATTCCTCCACAGAATTCGTTGCAGACGGACCTGCATATATTCCACTTCCTGACCTTCCAGAATTTGAGGGAGATGATTCAGTGCATCTTCCAGATATGACAGATTTGGATGATTTACTCGAACCTGTTGAAACGCTTCCTGAATTGCCGAATTTAGATGATTTGTTTTGAATTCAAGTCGAGGGGTTCAAATCAGTTGCTTATGAGGGTGTGATGATGTGGAGTTCCTCCTTCGATTTGCACTGTCATACAACGCACAGTGATGGGTCCCTCTCGGTTGACGAGCTTGCTGATGCAATGGCTCAACAATCCGTGTCCGTATGGTCGTTGACTGACCATGATACCATCGCAGGTTGGGGTGAAGCGAGAATTGCGGCAAAAGAGCGAAACATAACCTTCGTCCCAGGTGTCGAATTGACATGCGATGTTGAACTGCCATGGGACGAAACGATCCTCGAAGCGAATTCACGGAACCGGCCACCTTCTTCTTGGCATCTATTGGCGTATTTTCCGTACGAACCGATTGCAGAAGGATTGAAAAAATTCGAGGAATGGCTTTCTCCACTGCATGAAGATCGTGTTCCACGAATGCTTGAGATGATCGATAAAGTCAATGCCTTTGGAATGACAATCGATGCTCAAGATGTTCTTTCTCGTGCGAAAGGTAGTGTTGGTCGCCCTCATCTTGCAATGGCCATGATTGATGCGGGTTACGTTGAATCCATGGATGAGGCATTTGAGAAATGGCTTGGAGATGGACGGCCTTGTAATGTTGAACGACCTAAACCATCGCTTGCAGAAGCAACAGCCCTCGTTCATGCTGCTGGAGGAATTACATCCCTTGCTCATCCACGATATTATGGTGTGGAGTATGAAACGTTGATTCAACATCTGAAGGAATCGAAGGTCGATGCTATCGAAGCGTTTCATCGTAGCCAATCCGATGATGAACGTTACCGTATATGGAAACTCGCTGAGCAGTATGATCTCGATGTTACGGTTGGATCTGATTTCCATTCTTTCAGAGGAGGTCACCGACCTGGACACATGCCCGTGATCGTCAAGAGTTTGCCTGAATTGATTTCATCGGCATGATTCGGTGCAGCATTAATGCAGTTTCAAACAAGAGAATCACTGGTAGTGAAACGAGAAACAGCGACAATGGGTCAGGTGGCGAAAAGATTGCCCCCATGACAAATGCAGAGAACCAAATGTGCTTGCGATAGGTTGCCAAAGTGGGCGGTTCAACCAATCCAATACGCAATGCGAGGAGCGTGATGACGGGTGCTTGGAAACCGATGGCACTCGCAACGCAGAGGTTAATGATAAATCCAACATAAGCCTCCAATTTCCATTGTGTTGAAAGTCCTGCTTGTTGGGCATCGTTGCTAAGATATTCAAACAGCATTGGTGTCAGCAATTCCCACGCATAGAGTATGCCGCAGATGGCCAAAACAATGCTTGAACCAATCGAAAAAAGAAACGAGAAACTTGGTTTTGGAGGACGGACGTTCAATTCTTGAAATCGTTCGATGAGAAGTGGATGACGTACTCCTCGAAGGGTTGTTTCCGTTATGACCAGTAACAGAGCTAAGAACAGGCCAAAACTTGCTGAGAGTTGGATTTGAAGCATAAGGAATTCAACAGGAGAGGTGACAATAACGTTCACATCATCTGGCAGCCGTTGTTCTTCAATCAACCATGATACAATTTCTTTCGCGATTGGAAAACCTACAACCAAGCCGGTTAGAAACAGACCGAGCAAAGCAGTTGCCCGTTTTCGAAGATAATCTCTTGTGGAGTTAAGAAGTTGACCACCAGGTGAATCCATCAATTCGGAAACAGCGTCTTCTAGGGATGAAGAGGACGCCATGGTTATCGCAAGCGTTCGTTCCCAAAAAGTGAATGCTTACTCTTCTTCCCAGGTGTGGGATGGACGTGAATCGTACCATTTGCGACCGTTGTTGTTCAGTCGATACAATCTGTAAACCACAAATCCAGTAATGTACAGCGAAGGGAGGGAGAGTGCTACCGCCTTGGTCATGGAATTTTCTGAATTCTCATATGTTGATTCAACTCGAACTTCGAGAATACCATCCTCGCTAGGGTTATGAATGAAAATAAATGTGTATACATACGGTGATTGTAAGTTTAAATCGATGCTTTCATTTGGCAACAGCGTTGAGGTACAATCCACTTGCTGAGTGCAGTAGTGATCTGCTAAAGCTTGCATTTTATTCCAATCAACTCCGAAATCAGAGAATCCAGTTTCTGCAAGATTGACGGTAATGATCGCATACTCAAGTGGATTCGATTCATCCATGTTATGGATTGTGGAGGTTATGGAATACTTGGGGTTTATGTCTGCAAGAATATCTTGAACGGTGTCTTGCGGGCCCAATCTAAATGACGCTTGATCTTCATTCGTGGCATCTTGATGATTGACTGCACCCATGATCGCAGCAAAAAGGATCAAGAGAATGGTCCCTTCAACCAAAACGTGTTTGCGAATCTTGGTACGTGTCACTCCCTTGAAATAGGCGCCGTAATCGTTTCTTAACCTCGGCTGCAAGTGATGGATAAACAAAGCCCCAATTCCACCAACAATCATTCCAAGTGGAATGTCAATGATCCAATGAATCCCAAGGTAAAGAATCGCAAAGATGAAGACGATTGTGTTGATTAAAATGAACATATGATAACGATAGTGTCGCCACTCTTTGAGCGTGTGACCTTTCGATTTAACATGCAGATAATTGAGCATTAAGATCCCAAAAGGTATGGCAACATGGAGTGATGGCACTGCATTGTCAAGAGGGTCGTGAGTTGCGTAAAATGTTGCGTACCATGAATCATGATACAACAACGCATCCATGCCTGGAATCCATGATGACGTGACTTCAACGTTGAAGAAGAGATAGTAAGGTACTGCAATTGCGTAAATGAGGAGATAATTCATCGTGACCTTGTCGGTCATGTCTCGATCGCTGGTATAGGCGAAATACACTGTCGTTACGTATATGAGGAACAGGTACACAAAGAGGTAATGGAAATTGAGGAAACTGGTAAGGGCATCATTGTTGAATGTGGTCTGAATCCACAATACTGCATCCCCCTCAAGCCCATGGGCCGTATCGGTCCAATGGCCGACTCGGTTCTTGATGGGTTCATTCAGTCCATCAGTGAGATTCTTCCACCTGATGATGATGATGTATCCCATTGCATGGAGATAGTAGCGTTGCTTGTGAATTGTCTTCAACCATCGACCATATTTCAGTCGCGATTCCGTATCATGAATTGAAAACAGATAACAGATAACTGGAGTCAAGAACAGAATCATGCTCATCATGACCGTCCAAGGACTCATGTTCCTCCGCTGTTGATTTCGCATATAGAGGTTTACAGCCCAAAGGAGATTAGCCTCAAGATTCATGAGAGGTATTCTGTAATCGGCTTCAAGAACCATTATGATTTGGAAAGATTGAAGCCGATGTATCGACAAGCACCAGAGAACACTCTCGAAAGTCTTGTTCATGCGATGAGCTTGTTTGATGCGATTGAATTCGATATCCGTTTAACCAAAGATGAACAACTTGTGATTCATCATGATCGAACCGTTTCAGTCGACAAATCGAAACGAAAGAATCTTCCTCGATTCGTCGAGGAATGGGATTTAGATGACTTACTTGACCTCGGGTTTTGTTCGTTTGAACGTTTGCTTGAGCATTCGAAAATACAAGAATCTGTTCAGGAAGAAGGCAAAGTCTTGGTTATTGAATCGAAACGTCCAAGTTTCAAAGTTAAGAAAAGTGGTGGTTGGTTCCAGACTAAAATGCATGATGTTCATATGGGAAAAACAATGAAACTCGCAGAAAACCTTCTCGATCAATACGCTATTCCAAAGCATTCAACCGTCCATTATGCCTTTCACAAATCGATGGGCAATGCTGCAAAAAGTGGGGGTATACAGCGAGATTGGTCGACACTCCTACCGACGATTCGTCCATTTGCAGGTAAGAAAACGCATCGTGTTCTCGCCTTCCCAGAGTATGTGAGTACATCGTTTTCGAAGTTGATGCGGAAGCATCAAAGAAATGGATCGCCAATGATGCCATGCGCCTCTGAGTATCTTCTACCTCCAACAAATAGAATTCCACTAGGTCGTACTGTTGGCCTTAAGGGAAAACAATTGAAACAATTGAATGCAATCCGTAAAGGCTTCCCTGTTTATTTGTGGCCCGTCCATCCCAAGATCGAGCATTCTGTTCTCAGCGCTGGACTTTCTGCTCTAACGGATGCTAGCGATCCAAACATGACCTGGCTTCCAAGTGGACATGCGCGTTGGATACGTCCAGCCACACATCCATTGGATGAATCTCAACAACAAGAACTCAATACTGCAACCAAAGAAAGCCATCTTGAGATTCTCAAATCCTTAGAGAGAGATGTTGTACCATGGATGGAATGCGATGAATCACGCAAAAGAAATTTAATCTCATATTGGAGAAGGAAATGGAACTGGTCAAAATCAACAGATGACTTGCTTTCGCTCGAACAGGAACGAGGGAGTATGCCCTGGGAAGTTGTCCGACTGATTGGTCATCGTGGTTCAGGAAAAACCAAGCGACCAGTTCTTTGACTATTCTTGTTCACTAAATTCAGCAAGGTGTTGTTCAGCAAGGTGTTGTTTGGCATCACGGCGCAAGAACGGGCCATACAGTGTCGGTAAGAGCGTTACACTTGAGACCATTGCGAGGCTGATAGCAACAATGAAGACCTGTCCAAACAATCGCAGGGGAAGTAATCCTGAAAAGTTGAGAATAGCGAAACCACCAGCTGTGCTGATTGCAGCACCAAGCATGGCTCGACCGGTCGTTGCAGTTGTTTTCGACGTCCATTGAGCGACCGTCTTTTCAGGATGCAGTTCGACTTCTTCCTCCAATCGGATCACATAATGCACGGCATAATCAACACCCAATCCTAAAGCAAGGGCGCCGATGGTTACGGTTTGTGAATTCAATTGATAACCTGCAAGACCCATAATTCCGTAAACCCACATGACGACGGTGATCAACGGAATCCAGATGACACCTCCACGGAGAACGGCTTGAACCACATCCTGTGTTCGAGCGAATTGAATCAGAATGAGTACAAACAAAATCGTGAATGCGACAATAGCGGTTGATGTAATGGCCGAAATCGCAACATCTGCACTGATTTGAGCAAGAATCAACGCTCGACCGCTGAGTTCCATTGAGAAACTCCCCTCGACAGTCGAGGCAGCGTCTTGCAGTGATTCAGAGAGGTCTTCCTCGAAATCAACGGTTGCTTGCCAATCGAGTGTATTGGCTTGGAATGAAATGATGGTTTGCTCACCATCCGTATGGAGAAGCGAATCCACAAGCTCCCTGCCAGTTTCATTCTCGAGCAAGTATGTTTCAAGGTCATCAAATCCGTTTGATGAAGTTAGATTGTCGAGCAAACCATCCAAGGTCGGATTGCTTCCTCGTTGAGATTCCAGGGTATCCCAGAGTCCGGTAGGGACTCCGGTCACACCATCTGTAGCGCTGAGGGTTGCGATAGCAGTGTTGTAGGCTTCAACGCCTTTCTCTGAGAGAATGTCACCTTCCAATACAACGTACAGTGGTGTTGGACTGCTCTGGAATTCTTCTGCAATCATGAGGAAATCTTGGACCACTTCTAGTGAATCATCGAATTGATCTGCGGTGTCGAACCCAACCTCAAGTGTGCTCATTCCATACGCCATTGGAAGGGATAGGATGAGAGCAACAAGAATGACCAATGTAGGTTTGCTTTCTGCCAATTGTCCGATTCCAGCAGTGAGTTTCGTCTCGTTCATTGCACCGGATTTCTTGAGAGGCAATGCCTTTGAAGGCAATGCCGTCATTAATGCAGGTAGAAGAGAAATACTCAACACGTAAATTGCAAAGAGGCCGAGGGCAATGACCGTACCGAAGTTAACAAGGAACATTTGTGAGGAGAGCCTGAAAGAAAGGAAACCAACCATGTCGGTGAAAATTGCAATGACCAATGCTGCTGAAGTCAATACTGCACCAGAACGAATCGCCTTGATTCTCAACTCTTGGTCGAAATCTTTCAAGGTCGCTCTTCCCTGTGGGTCATCTCGTTCCATATCCTGCATGACTTCTCGTATCCGCGTTACGACGTGGATACCGTAATCGACACCAATCGCCAAGAGAAGGATAGGAATGCTGTTCATGGCAGCGTTAAACGTCAATCTGAAAATACCAGCTGCTCCATACGTTGCAGCAATGGCGAGAATTGTCAGGCCAATTACGTAAGCAGTATCTCGAACAGAACGGAATTTGATGTAGAGAAGAACGGTCAGAAAGACCAACGCCAATGAGGTTAGGATGCCAATTTCCTTGCCAATGTTAGCACTTTGTTCGTATTGGAATGCCGAAAATGAGAACACTCGAAGTTCATTGTCACCAGTTGCATTTCTCAAATCAACGATGGAATCTTCTGTCCAGTCAACAACAAGTTCTTGGACATCTCCAATGATTTCGGCATTCTCGTAATTTGTTGGGTCGGTCGATACAACCAAACTGATGAGAATTGGCCCATCACTCTCCCATGGGCTTTGCTTGTCTTCAGCAGGCATGGTGGAAATGATGTTGCCACGGTGGTCGATGTTTTGCAAACCGATGTAGGTTCCGAGGACGCCTTGTAGAGGCCCTGTTGTAGCGGCAATTGCCCCAGCCTCTGCAGGATTTGTACGCCCCTCCTGAAGTTCGTCAATTTGATCAACAAGAGCTCCAAGTTCATCACGAATGTTGGCACCCAAATCCATTCGTTGTTGCCATTCAGTGACTGTTCCTGGATTCCAATCGCGTAACTCTTGAGGGGTAGGTGCTATCGGTGATGGAATCGCATCAATAGCTGCTTGCAAATCACTGAGCGCTAGTGTGAAGTTTTCTTCGCTGGCAACCGTTACGTTAGCGATGTGCAAGGAAAGCGAATCTCTCCATTGTTGTGTCGTGTCAGGATCTTGTGTGTTGAGCCAAAACAAAGCAGAACCGGCAGGACCACTCGTAGAACTCCCACGGAAGAGGGGCTCTTGGTACTGGAGGAAGTTTTCGTCGGTAGACAGTTCGGCTTCGATCGTTGCAAATTGCTCCCATGTCGCTGTTTGTGTCATGTCACCTTGTTCGATTTCATCGATGATACGAATGAAATCCAATGAGGCTTGGTACCGATCTTCAATTTCATACAGCAATTCCGTCGTATCGTTTTGAGGGTAAAATGCATCTTCACTGTTATCGAAATCAATGAATTGTGCCATGGATGCGAGTGCTATGGTAATGACCAGTATCGAAGCGATGGTGGCCTTTGGTCGTGTGACGGACACCGTGGTTAATGTGTTGAATGGGTTCTCCATACCTTAAAGTGCTGGACCTCAGGTATAAATGGGTGTTCAAAAAATGAAACAAATCCATTCTGATTTTGAACACCCTTTGATAAATCGTAAGGCATAATTATCAACATGGCCGAAGGCAAGGAGAAATGGAAACGTGTTTGCAAATCATCAAAATTGAAGATCAACAAAGTCAAAGGAAAAACGATTGGAACCAAGATGGTTCTTGTGATGCGAACCGAAGAGGGACTGTTCGGAAGCAATGCGCTATGCCGTCACATGGCATGGCCAATGCATTGGGGCGGAAAAATCAAGGATGGTTGTCTTCGCTGCCCATTGCATCAAACCACCTATCATCCAGAGGATGGTTCCATCAATGAATGGTCTCCTGCCCACTATTTCCCCGCATATGGTAAACTTCTTGGAAAACTCAGAAAACCGTCTCCATTGAAGATGTATGATGTTCGAGAACACGAAGGGTATGTTGAGATTGATCTCAATTCCTAATCACTCGATGTGACGAAGAACTTGGTCTCGTGCAAAATATTTCGGTCGGTAAATTGGAACGCCTTTTCCGTCTCGAAGAACGACACGCTCGTCGAAGATTTGGGCGCCAATTCCAGCAACCCGTGCCCAACCAAAGAATGTCGTGTAGTAACTTGGGTCCTTGAGGCCAACGTGATGCAACAAAGCACCTGAGGCAATATCGACGTTTGCGTTTGGATTCGAGATCTTAGGATTTTCAGCGAGTACTCGAGGCGCGACTTCACGAAGCGTCCGAATAATCTTGAAGTTCTCATCATCAGGACAAATCTTCTCGCCCAAAGCGAACTGAACTGTTGCTCTTGGATCTTCTGCTCGTAGGACTGCGTGGCCAAATCCAAACACTGGACGTCCTGCATCAAGTTCTCCACGGACAAATCGCTCAACTTCCTCTGGATTCGAAGTTCCAACCCGAAGAACGAATTCCAAGCAGGATTGATTTGCGCGTCCATGGAGCGGACCGCTAAGGGCGTTCATAGAACTCACCATGGCAGAGTACAATGTAGCATGACCACTCGCAACAGCCTTTCCGACAAATGTTGAGAGATTACCGCCACCGTGGTCCATGTGTAGTACGAGATAAACAGAAAGGACCCGGGCGAGTTTTTGTTGATCAACATCAAGTTGCAGTGTGTGAGTAAATCGCTCTACCATCGACAAACTGGTGTCATCTTCAGGAATGTTCTCTGTACGTCCCTCACGGTATCGGAACAACAGTCCCATCATGCGGGGCATTCGTGCAACGAGATTGAGTGCATCCTCTCTCCAGTCGTTTTTACAATCCCACATTCCAAGTGTTTGGATCCCGATTGCCAGCCAATCCATTGGATGTCCATCTTTCGGCAATGCAGAGAATATAGGGGCGAAATCGCCAGGAATCGATGCTCGTTGTGCAAGTTCCTCACGAAAAGCAGAGGACTGTTCAGGTGTTGGAAGTTCCTTGTTGTGGAGGAGGTAAACAACATCTTCAGGTTCCATCTCAGCAAGTTCTGCAATTGGGTATCCACAATAGTGAACTCCTTCACCGGGCGTGACGAAGGAAGTTCTGCATGTGCCTACAGGAACACCCCGCATGCCAATGTCAAGATGAGCCTCGGTCAGGTTGAGCAAATGGTTTGCTTCCTCAGTCATGGTCTCACCGATGTAAGCCAAATCGGTCATTCGTATAAAGGAAAGGACGAAAAGGAATCCGTTTGGTGTGCGAAACTACACCGAATTAGGTTTCTTGCCATACGCGAAAACCTTGCGTTGATTGTCGATCTGCATGAACATGAAGTTTGATTTCATCTCCACTGATGAGGATGGCATCTTCTGCGGTTAATCCAGGGCACGTTGATTTCACTTGGTTCCATGAACGCTTGCTTCTGAGATTTTCAGCCCACCATGGGAAGGCTTTGCATTGCTGAGGACGAACTTGGTAGATACTGCATTGCTTTTTCTCATCAAGATAAATGCATATTCCATCGGATTGGTTTGAGCGCAGTACGTAACGTCCATCCAAGGTGGTTGTGCAATCTCTCTTGAGATACTCATGTACGCTTAGGCCTGCATGGTCAGCGAGACGTTGTGCATCTGTGCGAGAGAGGTAGACAATTCCACCTGGTTCGTCGCAACAGCGACCGCAATCTGGTTGACAAGAGAACCGAACTCCATCGGCCCACCAAGCGCCTCTCATTCCTCTTCACCCAAGAGTCGAGTCGTTGGTTTGATGGTTGAGAGATGAGCAATCTTAATTTCCTCATCTTCCATTTCAAATGCTTCCATGGTATCTTCGCTCACCAAGCCAAGTTCGTGCTCAATGACTCTCAACTCATCGACAATATCGATCAATTCATTGGCGTCTGCATGAGCAGTGCGTTGCAAGAGTTCCTCCATCTTCAGCTCAAGATGACGCAAACGGAGATCGTCACGAACCATCACTCGCTCTCGTTCCGCCAATACATCGTCAATTGATGCATCAATTCCTGCGAGAACGTCTGCAGTACGCTCAACGTCACCGCCTTTTACTGTCCCTAATTGGTGCGTGAGGTGACGGTCTCTCGAGTCCACATCGAGAACTGTTGGTGCCTCAGGCGTTAACTCATCAAGAGTTGTCTTTAGATGCATTTCGAGTAAATCATTCGCAGTTGAGAGATCTTCTGGCGTGACAGTTGTAGGTTCCCAATCGTCTTCTCCCATCTCCAATGCATTGGTATGGAGTTCGATTCCACCAACATCGACCTTAGAATATACCACATCTGTTGCTCGTTTGAGAATATCTGATGCAAGAGAAATTGATGGACCAGTGGTGGATTCTGCCCTCATTTCACGTTGAATTGATTGACCGGACAGGATTGCTGTAACATCTTCAGGATTCATGATGTCCTCGCCTCGTTCATGAGCATCTTTCAGGGACGATATTGCTGCTTCAACGCCTCTCCAGGACCGGCCAGAGTGGCTCAAAATTTGCATGATATGAGCGTCTTCAAACAGCATTCCTAGAAGAGATGCTTGGTGTTTAATGTGCATTGCTAAACTCACTTCTGAAACCGGTTGAATGGTTGAAACCGATGCATGACGTAACAGTTCCCATAATCGAGAAGAGGGCCAATCTCTTGGATGCGTAGCCGATGCACAGAGGATATGAGCGCCAAGGTTGAGGGCATGGTCCATCATGTGACCAACCGTCTGCGCATACCGGTCGTGTTCAGCAATGAGATGAACATCATCAATCAAAAGAAGAGTAGTACTAGCAATCGACTCCTGCCAGTCGCTTGGAATCACATCCATGCCTACGAGTTCGGTTGCTCGTAGAATTCGAACATCTCCATCGAAATAACGTAGGCCACTTTGACCGGTTGCGTGCAACAGGTGACTCTTTCCGACTTCGCTCGTACCAATAATGAGGTGGGGATTATGTCGTTCACCGAGGTGATCGATAATTGACTCACAAACCATTGTCGCCTGCTTGTTTTCAGCATTGACTTTCCATTGTTTGAAGGTCTTACGTTGACTCATTTCTAACCGCTTTGGCCAATTCATTTGACTTGGAAGAACCGTCCCATGATGTGTTCGATCACCTTGTCCTGGTCCGGATAATTCAGGAGATAAGGTATTCACAGGCATGTTTCGTTGTTCATCAAGAATCGACGACCACAAGGGCTGGCCAGAGGATGAAAAACCAACTTTGTCACTCAGGCTGTTTTCAGGAATATCCTCATCAAAACTTCGTTCACGCAGATTTTTCAATCGTGAAATTGGATGAGAGCGCTCCAACTCAATTGCAGGCCTGTATTGGACCTCATCTCCCAGGACTTCCTTGCTGATTGCTTCGATCAAGGGCCGTTCATGAACCGGTTGGGATTGCATAAAGCGGCGTTCGGGTGAGAGAGAGGAGGGTTTGTTCAAAAGTCGGCCCAATTTTGAAGGGTTCTCCGATGGCGTATCTTCTTGATGTGCAAGGCCCGCCTTTGCCTTCTGCAAAGCAATGCGCAAACGATTGGTTCGCTCGATGCTCATGCGTTGTCCTCCAAGTCGTACTCATCGGACAGTCGTTGTTCGAGTGATGCCTGCTCCCGGGCATGAGGCGAGGCTTCTATGTTCGATGTGGACTGTTTGGGATTTGAAACCGCGGTTGGAACAAGGCCTGTTGCTTTGATCGGTGGAAACTGAGCCGTTTTTTTACCGGGCGTTGAGGCAATTGGGACAAATGGCTTTGCCTCAAAGGTGTCCGGTGACGGTAAGGATGGCAAAGATATGTTGCGTTCTGCAGCAGCATCGATCGAACTTCGCTTGCTTGATTGGGCCATCTTCTTTCGCTTTCGAACAATGCGTTGAGGGGTTCGAGGTTTACTTTCGACCATCGGTTCAATCTCTTCAGTGATGGGCTCTTGCTCGATTTCTGATATCGCTTCGATGTCTTCTTCGGATCCCTTTGCCCACTCCAGCATTTTGGATTGCAATTCATCATCCACTTTCATTGTTTGATGCTCGACTTGAGATGGAGCCTGGTGAACATGTGGAACAATCTCCTGCTTTGATGCCACGATAGGGTCCTGTACGTTGTCCTCAATGTGCTGGTTAACAGCTGCTTCAACCTCGTGATCAAGGGCAGAAAAGAACGGATGCTCTTTGAGAAGTTCGACATCCAACACCCATGATTGAATTTGGCTGCCTTCTAGCCTAGAAAATTCACGTTGCAATCTTGAGCGTTGTTGAGTTGTAAAGGCTTCGAGATTTGATGAAACAATGAACATGCTTCCAATTGAACGTGTTTGATCAACAATGCTACGTACCATCTCGATGACACGTTGTTCGCCATGAATCCCTGAGAGGTATTCAATTCCTTCCAAGAACAAGACGCCGTTGTTGTATTGTTCAAAAAAAGCGTCAACAGAGCGACGAATCGATTCAAGAGATGGCTCGAGAGTGTGTGCATGTTCGGTCTCCGACAGCCATCGATAATGCTGGAGATTGATGTTGTAATTCGTCTCCATACGTGGAGGCGATTGTCGTGAAAGAATGAGTGTTGGGTGATTCATTTCCGTCAATAGGTGGGCGAGATGGAAGACCTCATCAGGTTCAATGGAATGCTCAAGCCATGCTTGACCTTGTTGAAGGACAGGGCCTCCAAGATTTCTTATTCTCGCTTCGCTTTTTCGACGTAATGCCTCTGGAATGGCAACACTGGGCTTAATTTCCGGCAGGCGCTCCTCCCGTTCGATTGTACGGCGTGGAGTACGAACTGTGGTCCACCATGCTTCATCTTTGGATTCTTCTGCGGAAGAGATTAAACTCGCATCAGGATACTGCGACAATGTACTGATGTAGGTTGATTCGGTCATTTCATGGAGGCTCATTGTCGCATCAAGAGTTGATGCATCCGATTCGATTTCAAGCAGTGCTTCAATCCCATACCGGGCCGTGTCAGCATGATGGAATGCTGCTGCAAGTGTACCATCAAAAATCAGAAGGTGACCGGTTCGTTCACCAACGTTCGGGATGCTTCGTTTGATTTGGATCGAACCATTGCGTTCCAAGGTTGCCAATTCCTGTGCAAGGTGTCGAAGAACATCAACGCCGCCACGCCTTGATTCCAACACATCACCGGGAACAAAATCCATCAAACGCCTCACCCCGCAAAACTCAGGATTTGCTTTTATCTTTTGAACTGTGTGCCCCTCCATGGTAAATGAGAAGCATTTCAATGGTCGATGCTTTCGGCCAACTATGGAGGCATCACCACTTTCTGATGAAGAATTGGTTTTGCTGGAACTCGGCCGTCAAGAGTTTGACAATGGTCGATATTGGCATGCACACGAATCGTGGGAGGATTTGTGGAATTTGCTCAAGCGTCGAAATGCAATTCAAGGTGAAATCTTGTTGGTTCAGGGGCTCATACAAACTGCAGCATTGCTCTACAATCATCAGCGCAAAAAGAAGCGAGGCGTTACCAACCAATGGGAAAAATTGACCCCAAAATTGGCACCATGGAAAACAGCTTGGGGCTTTGATATTGAACAACATCTACTGAACATTTCAGTATATGTCGAGGATGTCGATGATTGGCAACAAACCTATGAAAACGTTCGGCTTCCTACAATTAACGAGGTGAGTGAGTGAAGCAATTTGATGAAGGCCTTCCGAATCATTTCATCGTCTTCGCACAGACGCCAAAAGCTCAGGAACAGTCGCGTCGCCTCTTTTTCCGATTCGGAGCGTTTCTTGTTGTGCCTCTTCTTGGTATTCTGCTCTTTGGGAATTCAATTGTAAGCGTATTTCTATTTGGGACCCTCTTGTTGATTTTTGCAATCGGTTGGACCCAATGGCAAGCTTGGCAACAAATCCCATTTGCTGTCAACCCATCTCATCCAATGATGGAATTGGATTCTGAAAAAGAGGCGGAAGTGATGATTCGCCTGCATGATGGGCGATGGGTGACTGCTGGCAATGAACGATATCGATTGATTCAGGATGATTTACTGTCTGGATTTAATCTGGTTGCTTTGGATGATGATTATACCATTCTAGGATACTTCTCCGAAGAGAAGAACATTGGTTCAAATCTACGTCGTACAATGGCACTTCTGAATCAATCTCTTGCTCTTCGCGATGCTCAAAATGAGGTTGAAGATGAAATCGAAGAGGCTCGGAAACGCGAAGGGATGGACTATGGTTTGTTGGAGCGGGATTGGCCAGAAGAAATGGAAATGGATGATGCTGCAGGTCCAATCGCCAAGAGATTGTTGGGTCAAGAATAGGTACTTCATTGATGCATTGACGGGTGCATTGAAAACCTCAAACTGACAGCATTCCTGTATGGAACCTCACGCTCGGTGGTCTGAAGTGGTTTCAGAACTTGAACCCGAACACGAGGATCTCCTGTTCGGTACATCACTCTCTCGTCGGTTTTCCAGACTTCCATTATGGCTATCTCATCCTGCGAACATCGGTATGTTCTATGGATTTCTGATAAGCCTCGCATTGATTTTCCCATACACCTTACGATTCGATAGCCTCAACGAGTCGTTTTCAAACTGGCTTCTGTTCTCTGCTTTGTTCATGGCGGCATGTTTGGTGCTCGGCTTTTCTTCCCTAATCCTCGTATCGTTCTCCAAACGGATGCCAATGACGCCGCCGAGAATCATCCTGTACCCGATGCCCTTTCTTGGAATCGGACTGCTTGGCTTAGATTACTCCAATATCCTCGATATACCAAGTGGAATTTCATTGTTCATTCTGCTGCTACCTGGTCCTGCTTATGTTCACCTCTCATGGGCTCCGCGTTGGCGTCTTCTTTGTATGATCGACGAAGGCGTCAATCCATTTGATGGAGTCAAAACCTATTCAGAGCCTGTACAAGAATCTGCAGATAGCCTCGCAGGAGAAGATCTTGAACTTCTGGAAGTTGTCGATGCTTTCGAATCAGAATGAGGACATTGTCTGCATCATCCAAGCACAATGGGGCAAACTATATTCACAGCATCGATGAACCTAATGCATGGAAGCAAACGAATGTTTCATCGCATCGGTAGGTAAAGACTGGCATCGAATCTCAAACTGCAACGTTCACATGAGTGTGAAACGGAGATTACAACGTACGGTCATTCGTGGCCAGGAAGGTGATGATCTATTGGATGAAGGTTCTGAGTCAGCAGAATACACGATTACTGGAAACATGTCGATGAGTGAATACAAGGAGATTCTCAAAATTTTCAGGGGCGGACAACCGTGGTTCCATGATCCGTTCGAAGAACGGCATATGAAAGCCCTCTTTTTGTCGGTCGATTACGACAGCTCCTCTGGAAGATTCGAATTTATTCTGATGGAAGATGCAGAGCAAGCAGAAGTCAAGTCCTGATGGCGACTAAGATCTCCCTTCAAAGTAAGCCAACTTTTGGACCAATGGATTCCAAGAGCCGAAGGACTTCGTCCAAGTCATCCCTTGAAAGCCCTGAAGACATTTGAGTTCGAATTCGGGCTTTGTCACGAGCAACCATTGGGAAAACGATTGCTCCTGCCATAACTCCCTCTTTCTGAAGATGTGTTGTCATGGCCTTGGCGGTGGATGACTCTCCACACATGATGGGGATGATCGGTGTAGTTGAAACACCTGTATCAAATCCAAGCGATTGCAATTCCTTTCGGAAATAATTGGTATTCTCCCACAATTTTGCATGATGTTCCGGTTCTTCCATGAGAACTTCGATTGCAGCTTTTTGAGCAGCAGCAACACCGGGTGGTTGCGAACCTGATAGAAGCCATGAACGAGAATGATTCAGTGCATGCGTGCGCGTCATTTCTGTCCCAGCAAGAATTCCTCCTTGGACGCCAAGTGCCTTCGAGAATGAACCTACCTCAAAGTCAACCTTGCCTTGGAGTTTGAAATGATCAACAATTCCTCGGCCGCCTTCGCCAAGAACCCCTTCTCCGTGGCAATCATCAACAAGAACCATGGCTCCAAATTCTTCTGCAAGTTTGTTAACGTCATCCAGTGGAGCATAATCGCCATCCATTGAGAACACACCATCGGTAATGATGAGTTTCCTATCTGCATCTTCATGTGCCCGAAGAACTGCTTCAAGTTCACCCATGTCGTTGTGAGCATACACGCCTCGACGAGCCTTTGTCAATCGAACACCATCAATAATTGAGCCATGGTTGAGTTCATCACTGATGATAACATCTTGTGGCCCCTGCACCAATGTCGGAATAAGCCCTACGTTTGCTGTGTAGCCTGCCGAATAGATCAAAGCGGCTTCAACACCCTTGAAGTCAGCAACGGTACGTTCAGCTTCAAGATGCAAATCCATGGTTCCTGCGATTGCTCGTACTGAGCCGCTTCCGGCTCCATAGGTTGTGGTTGCATCAACCATTGCTTGGACGACTTTCGGATGTGTTGTGAGATTCAGGTAGTTGTTTGCTGAGAGCATAATGGTCGGTTTTCCCTCCATTGTACACCTGGGTTGATTTGGGCCTTCAAGCGTTGGCGGCTCCCAAAGCAAGGACTTTTCATTGAGTTCGTTGAAGCGCTGTTTCATCCATGTCATATCGCCCGGCATGCTCTCACTAGCCTGCCCTCGTCGAGGTTGATTAAGGGCTTTTGTGAGATGTGGTCTCAACACGCATGATGAAAAAGGGGAGGGGACAGCATGTTCCTGTGCAACTCAACGGTATTGTCAGCAGCGGGCTGGGTCGGGCTCATGTCTTCATGTCGCAACCGCATTACCAGGAGCAGTTCAGAACCATCCTTGGAACAACTGCTTGGCCTGGTACTCTGAACATTACCGTCGAACAAGACCACCTTGTCCACTACATTGCTTTGAGAAACAAAGCAGGCATTGATACTCTTGACGCCGATTCAACCTCACTTGAACAAGCGAATCATGTGAATGTTGATGCTTTTGAAGCCATACGAGTCCGTGGATTTCTACGTGACGGCGTTTCTTTCGGTGGAGCTACCGCTTATCGTGCAAAAATCTCCCATGATGAACACGTGATCGATTGTGCAATCCTGATTCCAGACCTTACACGACACGTTGATGTTGTCGAAGTTATTTCAGGACCGTTTCTACGTGAACGTCTCGATGTTGAAGACGGTGACGAAATCACGCTTCACGTCGGCGAATAATCAGTCCCAAATGCCCATGTCCATTCGTGCATCTTCCGTAGCATGGATTCGAGGATCCCAGCGCGGAGACCACACCAAGTTGATATGGACGCTGTCAAGTCCATCGGTCTGCAAAGCAGCGCGATGAGCAGCAGCCATAATTTCTGGTGCAGCAGGACACCCTGGAGAGGTTAACGTCAAGTCGATTTCAGCATGAGTGCCTTCCTCACGGTCTTCGAATCGAACAGCATAGACAAGACCAAGGTCGACAATTGAGATGTCCAATTCTGGATCTTCAACCGATTGTAAGGATTGCATAACTTGTGATTCATCGACCATTATTCTGCCTCCGATAGATCATTCATGACCTTGTCGAACATGTTACGGAATCCATTGCTTCGAGACGGTGAGAGTGAATTGAGGATTCCCATTTCAACAGCGAAATCAGGAGTCAACGATTGAGCCATGTCGACCGGTTGCTTATCGATGGCAATGGTCAAGATACCCATCAGCCCCTGAACCAACTTTGAATCTGCACCTGAATAGATGTGGACGTGACTGTCTTCGACATCCACTCGGACATGTGCTTCAGATTGGCAGCCATTGATTCGTGTTGAATCGTTCCACTCAGAGGTTGGTAATTCATTCACTTCTGATGCAAGATCGAAGACATATTCCAGTCGCTCCATTCGATCATCTATCGATTTGAAATCCTCAATCAACTCTGAGAGTTGTTCTGGGTATGTCATGCAAACCGCTCCACGATGTCCTGGACATGACCTATGAATTCTTCAGCATCTGTCATGGTGTTGTAAATGTAGAACGATGCTCGGACGGTACCATTGATTCCAAGCCTGTTCAGCAAAGGTTGAGCACAGTGATGTCCTGTGCGGACTGCAACTCCTCGAGCATCGAGAAGGTGAGCAAAATCCTCGCTGTGGAGGGTTGGATGCAAGAACGAAACAACCGATGAGTCCTTGTCGTCGTGACGCCCATATACCGTCATTCCAAGTGAACGGAGTTCATGAGCAACAGAGCGTGCAATTTCAAGCAGCCGCTGATGCTGGTCCTCAAGATTGAGTTGTGCAAGATAGTCAAGAGCAGCATTCCATCCAATCGCTTCAGCAATTCGGGGCGTACCTGCCTCAAAGCGGTGTTCGTTTGTTTGGTAGGTTGAACCTTCAAGGGTGACAGTTTCAATCATATCGCCTCCTCCCATGAACGGCTCCATCTCTTGGAACGTCTCCTCGTTCACCAACAAACAACCAATGCCGGTAGGCCCGCACATCTTGTGGGCGGACAAGGCCATCATATCGGCTCCAAGATCGCTCATGTTGATTTGACAATGTGGTGCTCCCTGAGCGGCATCAAGTAGAACCCGTGCACCGTTTTCATGAGCGATTCGAATAATGTCCTCGATCGGATTTCGCACACCAAGGACGTTTGAGGTATGGACAACACAAACAAGCCCCGCTCCTTCGATGGAGGCTTCATAGGCTTCCATGTCGAGGGTGAAATCTTCTTTCACTGGCACGTAGCGCAACTCATTTCCAAAGGTTTCAGCAAGCATTTGCCACGGCACAATGTCGCTGTGATGTTCCATTTCAGTAAGTACAATTGCTTTACCCTTGAGTTGAGAATGGCCCCATGCATGAGCTGCAAGATTGATGGCTTCCGTTGTCCCACTGGTGAGGATGCAACGTTCTGCACTAAACCAGGATTTCAAGGATGTCCGACATGCTTCGTATCCATCGGTAGCCTCCCCCGCTAGCGTGTGTACTGCACGGTGAACGTTGGCGTTGTGCTTTGTGTAATAGTCATTCATGGCATCAATAACGACAGCAGGTTTCTGCGTAGTTGCTGCATTATCGAGATAAATCAAACGGTGGCCGTTGACCTGACGTTGCAAGATTGGAAAATCATCCTGAATGGCCATGATATCACCCAATAAGTTGGCATTCGAGATGCACTGTCAATCGAGTTTGTATTGCCTCACGGACGAGATCAGAATCGAGGCCGGAAAACGAATCGATAAGGAAGCCTTCAACGATCATCGATGTTGCTTCTTCTTTTGACAACCCTCGACTCATCAAGTAGTGCAATTGCTCTTCATTGATTGGGGCAGATGCAGCTCCGTGTGCAGCAGCAACTTCATTCGCTAAAACTTCAGTTCTGGAATGGCTTCCGCTCGAGATGAAGGGGAAAGCAGGAGGTTGCGGAAGATTTGACCAGCGTCCGTGTGCTGAGCAATATCATCGATGGTAAGAGCACCCGTTCCAATCGAATGACTTCGGTCATCACAGGCTGCGTTGAGAAGAAGATGTGAGTTCGTGTGAGGTTGTTGATGATGAATTTCGATGTGATGATCATCGTGTCGAGTGCCGTGCCCATGAACAGCGATGAATTGCTTCAACGAAGCATTGGAACCTTTGAGCGTTGAACGAATATCGGATTTATTTCTGTGACCCCCCATGGAAAGCGTTGCTAATTCAAAACGAGCATCGCGGTGAAGGAACCAATCATCGACGCGAACCATGACCGAATCACTCGACAACTCATTGATGACACCAACACTCAATTGTGCATTGGCATTGATGTCTCCTGTTAATGCAAGACCAAACCAATCGGCTTCGCCATGCAGGTGTATGATGATGCTTGAGGCCGTGTTGCATGCAATATGGAGGTGAGCGGCAACGGCATGTCCTCCTGCATTGATGTGAATGTGTCCTTCCTTGTTGTCACAAGCAATGACTGTTGTTTCCTGTATGATTTCATTAAGAAAAATTCGAGCAATGTCAGATGCTGGAAGGGGCTCAAATGCCTTGTTGGTGAATTCAAAATCTTCACTTTTGATGACGGCTGCATCGACATTGGGAATCGTATCAACACTGCTAGGGTGCACCCTTGACCATGGCGTGTAGCGCCAGAGGTGTTCGGATCGACTTGGAACTGTGGCATCGAGATACGATGTCATCCAATCGAGCCCTCCATTTCCAATTCAAGGAGTCGGTTGAGTTCAACAGCGTATTCCATTGGTAGTTCTCGAGTGAACGGTTCAAAGAATCCGTTGACGATCATGCCCATTGCTTCTTCCTCGGTATGGCCTCGGCTCATGAGGTAGAACAATTGGTCTCCTGAAACCTTGGAAACGCTGGCTTCGTGTTCAAGATCGGCAGTCGAGTTTCCAATCTCCATGGTTGGATATGTATCACTACGACTGTCTTCATCGAGCATCAGCGCATCGCAAACAACCTTTGAGCGGCATCCTGCTGCCTTCGGTGTCACTTGGAGCATCCCTCTGTAGGAAGAGCGACCACCATTCTTTGAGATTGATTTGGAGAGGATATTCGAAGTTGTATTTGGTGCAAGGTGATGGACCTTGGCACCTGCATCTTGGTGTTGACCTTCACCCGCATAGGCCACAGAAATGACCTCTGCATGCGCTCCTTCGCCTTTGAGCAAGACGGCAGGATACTTCATTGTCAATTTCGAGCCAATGTTTCCATCAACCCATTCGACAGTTGCATTCTTGTGTGCTACGCCTCTCTTAGTGACGAGATTGTAGACGTTAGCGGACCAGTTCTGGACGGTGGAATAGCGAATCTTTGCGCCTTCCATTGCGATTAATTCAACGACTGCTGAGTGGAGTGAATCGGTCGAATATGTTGGTGCCGTACATCCTTCGACATAGTGAATGGATGAACCTTCATCAGCAATAATGAGCGTTCGTTCAAACTGACCCATGTTCTTTGCATTGATTCTGAAGTAGGCTTGCACAGGCATTTCAACATGAACGCCCTTAGGGACATAGATGAACGAACCACCTGACCATACCGCAGTGTTGAGAGCAGAGAACTTGTTGTCGGTGTGTGGTACAACTGTTCCGAAGTATTTCTTGACAATTTCTGGATGTTCTTTGAGACCAGAATCCATGTCGAGGAAAAGGACACCTTGTTCCTCAAGATCTTCCCGAATCGAATGGTAAACAGCCTCGCTTTCGTACTGAGCAGTAACTCCACCGAGCCACTTTTGTTCCGCTTCAGGGATGCCAAGGCGGTCGAATGTTCGCTTGATATCCTCGGGTACATCGTCCCAATCCTTCTCTGTTTTGTCCGAGGAACGAAGGAAGTAGGTGACGTTGTCAAAGTTGATGCCTGCAAGAGAGTCACAATTGCCCCATGTCGGCATTTCACGTTCCATAAAATGATGGTAGGCTTTGACACGAATGTCGGTCATCCATTCGGGTTCTCCTTTGAGTTCAGAGATGTCTCGAACGACTTTTTCATTAAGGCCTTTGTCAAATCGGATGGTAGCAGATTCTGGATCATGAAACCCGTACTTGTAATCTCCAACTGCGTCTTGAGCGTCTTGTGTCATAGAATCACCTTAAACGAGGGCATCCACCCAATCATATCCCTCTTTTTCGAGTTTCAGGGCAAGTTCAGGGCCACCGCTTTCAACGATTTTTCCATCGATGAGGACGTGAACGACATCTGGTTTGACCAGGTCTAAGAGTCGCTGGTAGTGTGTGATGATCAGACAACCCGTTTCTTCGGCAATGGCATTGATTCCATCTGCAACGATTCGAAGAGCGTCAATGTCAAGTCCGGAATCGGTCTCATCAAGGAGGGCCAAATCGGGTTGCAAGAGAAGCATCTGAAGAATTTCTAAACGCTTTTTCTCTCCACCACTAAAACCGTCGTTGACGTAGCGAGAAAGGAACGATTTGTCCATATCGAGTTGCTTCATTGCTCCGTTGAGTTCTTGACGGAACGCACGTGGTGAAGGAGGTTCTTCACGAACCGAGGCAACGGACTTGCGTAGGAAGGTGCCAACCTGGACGCCTGGGATGGCTGCAGGGTATTGGAAGGAAAGGAACATGCCGGCTCGAGCACGCTCGAAGACTTCCATGTCCTCGATGTTTTTACCTTTGTAATGGATGGTTCCACCGGTGATTTCGTAGGCAGGATGTCCCATGATGACATTGGCTAACGTGGACTTGCCTGCGCCGTTTCTGCCCATAATGGCGTGGATTTCTCCTTGATTGATTTCAAGACTAATTCCTTGGATGATCGGTGTGTCACCAACAGAAACGTAGAGGTTTTCTACACGCAACAAGACTTCAGTCACCTTCTCACCTGTTCGTTGGTACCGTCACCCCCTTATCAATGGATGCAATCAATCATGATACCACGGCTTTGCAAGATTTCAAACGGGGTTGCATTGTCGGTGGTATCATGGACGACGATTTGGTTCGAGCCTATGCTCTCGAAGCGCAGAGGGCTATGGAAGAAGAAGCGAATCGTCGAATCGCTGAAAGGACCGATGCTGAAGAAGAGGAACGCCTTCGGAACACTAAGATTGAAGATGTTGTCGAAACCGAGCATCTCGTCCCAGTTCTTCTCTCTCGTTTGGGTCCTGTTCGAGCAGCTCTCGATGGTCACGGAGGAGGAATAGCGGTTTCAAAATGGGAGCGCGTTGCAAACGGATTCAGTTTCGTTCTCGATCTCACAGGAGCGTGTTTGTCATGTGGCGCAGCACCAGGCACACTCGAAGGTGTTCGCAACGATTTGGAAGGCGATAGTGAGATTGAACGGATTCAGTTTTCATCAACTCTTCTCGATACGTTTGACGAACTTGGTCGAGAGTTTATCCTCGCACACGGAAACGTCGAATTCGTTGATGTCTCATCGGGCAATTGAAAAGATGAGGCTCTGGGGTTGGTTCTATGAGTGCATGGATGGATGGTTCTCGGGACGACCCTGTGGCAAGCAAAGAAAGCGATCAAGGCAAGTTCGAGATAGTTGCCCGAGATGGTTGCGCCCGGATTGGTAAGATTCACACCGCTCATGGTGTTCTTGAGACCCCAGCACTCCTTCCTGTCATCAATCCAAACATTCGAACAATTGAGCACAGAGAGATGTGGGATCGATATGGCATTCAAGGGCTCATCACGAATTCGTACATCATTTGGAAGCATG
>Ga0181568_10000593_pt1 | contig 32617 bp, 35 predicted proteins | sample 101ome_20_FD_133758 | JGI IMG/M metagenome (GOLD analysis project Ga0181568, IMG submission 133758) | Coastal salt marsh microbial communities from the Groves Creek Marsh, Skidaway Island, Georgia - 101404AT metaG (megahit assembly) | ecosystem: Environmental > Aquatic > Marine > Intertidal...
AATGCGCGTCGTGTCAAAAATCGCGTTGAATATTTGGTGCGCCGCGAGCGTCCGACCCAAGCGCTGAAATATATTTCCGAACGCTCACAAGACCGCCGCCTGAAACGTCCCGAAACGCATTTTCTCAAATCCTTGATTGCGCGCTCCTATTATATTGAAGGCAAAGTACCCGAGGCGCTTAAGCTGGCGCGCGAAGCGGCCGAGTCGCGCAATCTGGTGCAAATGGCGGATTGGCATGCGGCGCTGGCCGCTTATCGCCTTGGCCAAATTGATTTGGCCATTACGCATTTTGAAAAACTGGCCCGCAACCGCACGGCCAGCGACCCCTTGCGGGCCAAAGCATCATTTTGGGCAGCACGCAGTCTGCGCCAAACCGGCGAAGTGCAAAAAGCCGAAGAACATTTCCGTGTGGCCGCGCAAAGCGGGCCGAATTTCTATGCCTTGCTGGCCATGCAGCATATTCGGGGCGGCGTCGCCATTGAATGGCGACGCGTCGACAATAACGGCGATGATTTATTCGCTGCCCATCCGGCTGTTCGCCGCGCCACCGCGCTGCGCGCTGCCGAACAAGAGGAATTGGCCGAACTGGAATTGCTCTATTTGCAAGAAAGACTGAGCGATATTGAGGCGCGCGCGCTTTTGGGGTTTGCCCGCGAGCGGCAATATCCGGCCGTGCAATTGGCACTGGCGGCGCGACTGGGCGGCAATATTGCCAATGGCCTCCCCCTGCCGCTGCTTGAAAGCAATTACCCGATTGTCGAAATTGAAACGCGCGGCATTGACCGTGCCCTTTTGCTGGCGCTTATTCGACAAGAAAGCCGCTTCAAGGCGCGCGCCAAATCGCATGCCGGGGCACGCGGACTGATGCAAATCATGCCGGGCACGGCCGCCTTTGTGACTGGCGATTGGACGCTCTATCGCCGTCGTGGCCGCGACCAATTACTTGATTCCGAACTCAATCCGGAAATCGGGCAAAAATATCTCGCCATGTTAATGGGTGAAGATTATTTCAACGGCTCATTGGTGCATATGCTGGCCGCCTATAATGGCGGGCCGGGCAATGTGCGGCGCTGGCGACGCGAATTGACCGAGGTCAAAGACCCGCTTCTCTTCATCGAAAGCTTGCCGGCCCCTGAGACACGCGATTATGTGCAAAAAGTCATGACCAATTTATGGATTTATCGCGACCGCCTGTTCCAAAGCCCCGACAGCCAGCGCATTTTAGCAGCCGAAAGCTGGCCGCTTTATCGCGCGCAAGATTTACAGATTGAATTGCTACCAATCAGTGCGCGCTGAAATTTACAAATATCTAGTTCAGGCGGTCGGCCAGCTCAGCGATATTGTCATCGACCAGCTTTTGCGCCGTATCATCGCTCAACCCCGTCGCCGCCAAATGCGCCGCCGCATCAATCGCCAATGCGGTGATAGCGGCACGCACTTCTTTCTCGAGGCTTTCTTGGGCGCGGGCGATTTTTTCTTCCGCCTGTTTGCTACGCCGCTCCATCGCCGCTTTCATGGCATTGCGCGCGTCGGCAGCGGTTTTTTCGGCCATATTTTTAGCTTCGGCGATTATTTTCTCAGCCTGCGCTTCGGCCTGTTTGCGTTGCTCTTCATAATCGGCCAGCACTTTCTCCGCCTCGGCACGCAGCGCTTTGGCGTCGTCAAGCTCTCTGGCAATTTCAGCCGATTTCTCGTCCAAAGCCTGCATCAATTTACTCGGCAGCTTTAGATAAATAAAGGCACCGATGACGGTGAAGAAAGAGACCGCAACAAAAAAGCTTTCATCAAACATTATGTTTACTCCGCAGCCACGCTATCGAGCGCTTTGGCAACATCGCCGTCAGAGGCCTTATCCGAACCAATGGCTTCGATAACATCGTCAACCAAAGCGGCGGCGGCATCTTTCAAACCGGCCATCGCCGCATCGCGCGATTTCATCAAAGCGGCATCGGCAGCAGCAGCCTGTTCGGCCAATTTGGCATCAAGCTCGGCTTTTTGACGGTCGGTTTCGGCCTGCACGTCGGCACGCATTTCTTGTGCCAAAACCAAAGCGCGCGAGCGCGCCTCGGCCAGTGCATCTTCATAGGCTTTCAAGGCAGCTTCCGCCTGAACACGCAAATTTTCCGCTTCTGCCAAATTGCCTTCCAACGTCTCAGCGCGCGCCGCCAATGTTTTGGCAATGCGCGGAATGACGATGAAACTCAAGACCAGATAAAGCGCACCGAAACACACCAGCAGCCAAAAAAGCTGCGAGCCGAATGTGCTGGGGTCTAGCTGTGGCATGAGCGGTCTCCTTCAACAGCCGAATAGTGCCTATTGATTGTGTCTAATGTGGATTAGACAACAAACAGCAGGATAAGCGCGATAATCAGACCAAAAAGACCGGTCGCTTCGGCCAAAGCAAAGCCCAACAGCAAGTTCGGGAATTGGCTTTGTGCCGCGCTCGGATTGCGCAATGCGCCTGACAAGAAATTACCGAAAATCGTTCCGATACCGATACCGGCTCCGGCCAAAGCGATACATGCGATACCGGCGCCAATATATTTGCCTACTTCTGCTTCCATGGTTTCAACCTCCAAAATGCCCGTGGGCGGTTAGTTATAAAATAGGGTTAATCTAATGATCCATATGGATGGCTTCGTTCAGGTAAATGCAGGTCAATATGGTGAACACATAGGCCTGCAAGCCCGCTATCAGCAATTCCAAGCCGGTGAGTGCGACCATTAACGCGAAAGGCGCAATGGCCAGCGGCACCAGACCGGCCGAGCTCAGCCCGACCACGAAACCACCGAAAATTTTCAACATTGTGTGTCCGGCCATCATATTGCCGAACAAACGCACAGACAGGCTGACCGGACGGGTGAGATAAGAAATCACCTCAATCAGCACTAAAAGCGGCACCATTACGACCGGAATGCCTGACGGCACGAATAATTTCAAAAAGCCGATACCGTGACGGATAAAGCCGACCGCCGTGACCATGCAAAAGACAACTGCTGCCAGTGCAAAAGTAACGATAAGGTGGCTCGTCACGGTGAAGCTATAGGGCAGCATGCCGAGCATGTTGCAAAACAAAATGAACATGAAAAGCGAGAAAATGAAGGGGAAGAAGCGCATGCCCTCTGTGCCGACATTTTCCTTAATCATATTGGCGACAAAGCCGTAAGCCATTTCGCCCATCAGCTGCAAACGCCCGGGCACCAATGCGGTGCGGCTCGACGCCATTAGCATGAACAGGCCAGACAGGCCGACCGCCAGCGTCATCCAAAGCGATGAATTGGTGAAAGAAGTATCAATACCGGCCAGAGCGGGAAGTTCAATGATCGGATGCACCTCAAATTGGTGCATCGGATCCATACCTGCGCCACCTTCGGAATTGCCAGCCACGCCTTACTCCTCATCTTGTGCGGTTTCGGCAGAATGCCGCGCCGCGTCCAGTGCGTCCTGCTTGCGGCGCATTTCAGCAACCGTGCGGACTGAATTCATTAACCCGGCACCCATGCCGAGCACCAGCATTAGCAACATGAAAATGGGCGCCGTGCCGAGCACTTTGTCCATCCACCAGCCAATAAAACCGCCGACGCCGATACCCGCCAACATCTCAATGGTCAAGCGCCAGGCGAGACCCAACATGCTGGCATTGGCGCGGCCCTGTTCTTCGGGCTGATGCCGTTGCCGGGAGGCAGAGAGTTTCTTTTCCAGAGCCTCCAGCCGATCACGCTCATATTTTGGTGGCGCCATCGATTTGTCTCCTTCAAACGGTGTTGCCGAACATTTAAAACTGCTCTTCAAACCGCCAAAAACCCGGCATTTCTGCCAGCCAGATGAAGCGCACACTACTTTTAAGCGGACGGATTGTCAAGCCACCCGCCATTATCTAACCTATTGATTTTGTTTCTAAATTATCTTTATCCGCGATTTTGTCGCGGCCGCTTTCGGCAAATTGTTCAGCCGTCGTCAAATCAACCGATAAGAGCTGGCTGACGCCGCGCTCCTGCATGGTAACGCCGAACAGGCGATCCATGCGCGCCATGGTCAAAGCATGGTGCGTAATCACCAAAAAGCGGGTGCCGGTTTCATCGGCAATCTCTTTGACGAGATTGCAAAAACGCTCGACATTGGCGTCATCAAGCGGCGCGTCAACCTCATCAAGCACACAAATTGGCGACGGATTGGTCAGGAAGACGGCAAAAATAAGCGCCGTTGCCGTCAAGGCCTGTTCACCACCCGACAAAAGTGACATGACTTGCGGTTTTTTGCCCGGCGGATGGGCAAGAATTTCCAGCCCCGCTTGTAGCGGGTCATCGCTTTCTGTCAATGTCAGCTCCGCTGAACCACCGCCGAATAATTGCGTGAACAGACGTTTAAAATGGGTGTTCACCGATTCAAAAGCGGCCAGCAAACGCTGCCGCCCTTCGCGATTAAGCTGGCCAATACCGTGGCGCAATTTATTGATGGCGGCGGTCAATTCTTCATGCTCCGCCGTCATGGTGTCAATTTGCTCTTGCACCTCATCGGCTTCATCACCGGCACGCAGATTGACCCCGCCGAGATTTTCCCGCTCGCGGCGTAATTTCTCAAGCTTGCTTTCCATCGCCTCGGCATCAGGAAACGGTTTTTCAGGGTCATGCCCCGATATCGCCAAAGCCTGTTCCGGCTCGATTTGCAGAGCCTCGCGCACCCGTTGAGCATTTTCTTGCAGACGCTGTTGATTGGCCTCCAATGTCGCTTCCAAGCGCACTTGCGTCTCCCGCGCCGCTGCGGTGACGGCTTGCGTCTCCTTCACCTGCGCATCGGCCTCGCCCAATTTGCTCTCGGCCAGAGCCAGCGCGTCAGCCGCCTTTTGCCGCTTTGCCTCAGCCTCTGTCACCAAATCGGCCAGCTTGGTGCGGCGCTCAGCGAGATTATCCTGCACATTCTGATAGCCGATCAGTTCTTCTTCGCTGGCCGCCTGCCGCTCGGCCAAGGCTTCAATATGATTCCCTGCCGCCTGTTTTCGCTGCGACCATTGCTGGCCATCATCAGCTAATCTTTGCATCCGCGCATTGCGAGTTTCGCGGCGCGATTTCAAACCGTCAAGCGCACCACGTTTTTCACCATGGGTGAGCCTTGCACTTTCCATATCACCGCGCGCCGATTCAACCGCTTGCAAAAGCGCGTCTTGCCCGCCAAGGCTTTGCATATCGGTATTGGCCGCTTTATCAGTTTCGGCCAATTCGCCCAAATCGGCGGCGATGCGTTTTAGACTGCCATCCAAAGCTTTCAGTTTTTCATTTTGGGCAGCGACGGAAGATTCCGCCTCAGCCATTAATTTTTGCGCCTCGGCAACGGCGATTTGTGCCGTGCGCGCTTCTTCCCGTGCCGTATCTTGCGCGGCGCTGGCGACCTCTACCGCATTGCGCGCCTTATCTTGCGTTTCCAAAGCCGCCGCCAAGGCAGTTTCAGCGACGCCGATTTCGTCTTGCAAATCTTCCAGACGCGCCCGCTGCGCCAGCCTTTTGGCTGCGCCGGTCGGCGCTTCTGCCTTATGGCTATAGCCATCCCAGCGCCATAAATCACCTTCCAGAGATACCAGTTTTTGACCCGGCAAAAGCGCGCTCTGCAAACCTGCGCCCTCATCGCGCGCCACCAAGCCGACCTGCGACAGAGCGCGGGTCAAAAGCGGCGAACCGGCTACATAGGCGGCCAGGCTTTCGACCCCATTGGGCAGATTTTGGGTCAAGGCTTCCGCGCCCAGCTTGGCCCATACGGCCGGGGCATTCATATCCGGTGACGCTTCCAAATCATCACCCAATGCCGCGCCCAATGCCGTTTCATAGCCATGCGTCACCGTCACATCATCAACCAGCGCCGCATAATCGGCATTATCATGCTGCGCAAACAGCTGTGCCAATGCTTCGCGTTCACCGACCAGCCGTTCAACTGCCGCGCGCGCCTCACGTGCCGGTTCAGCCGCCGCGCTTTGTGCCTCTCGCGCCGCGCGATATGCCGCTTCGCTTTCGGTCAATGCTTTTGCTGCCGCGCTGTTTTTGCTTTCCAATTCCTGCAATTCACTGCGCCGCGCCGCCACGTCAAAATCTGCCGAAATGGCATCTTCCACATCGCCGCGAATATTCTCGGACTGCTTTTGCTCGGCCAATAATTTCTCGCGACGCTGTGCGTTTTGCGCCAGCGTATTTTCAAGCGCCTGTTTGCACGCTTGATATTCTGCGGCTGCACGATTGGCCTCATCATAAGCGGTTTCACACGCACTCAAGGCTGATACCGCCTCGGCCAATTCGGCCGCCGCTTCAGCTTCCGCCGCTTGCTCATCGTCAGAAATGGAAGCACGAATTTCAGCTTCCTCTTCGGCCAAGCGGGCCAGTTGCGCTTCCGCATCAGCCAATGTCTGCCTCTCCCGCTGCACATCTTGCAGCACGGTTTCGATTTGCGATTTCAAGCGCGCAATCATGTCTTCAGCGCGCTTGGCTTCACCATCAAGGCTTTCTTGTTCCAGCGTTAGGCGGCGCAAGGCTGCGGCAGCCGCCGCTTCGCTATCGCGCAATTCGGGCAGGCTGGCCTGCGCCTCTGACTGCGCCGTGCTGGCTTGTGCCGACGCAAGCCCCGCTTCTGACACGGCTTTGCGCGCATCCACCAACTCGCTTTCGCAAGCGTCTACCGCATCAACCGCTTGCTGCCAGCGCAAATGCAAAGACAGTGCTTCCACTTCGCGAATTTGACCGGAAATATTCTTATAGCGGCTGGCTTGACGTGCTTGGCGTTTCAGCTGGCGCAATTGGGTTTCCAAATTGGTGATGGTCTCTTCCAATTTTTCCAAATTGCGCTCGGCGCTATTGAGACGCAATTCGGCCTCGTGACGGCGCGAATGCAAGCCCGATATGCCGGCCGCTTCTTCCAAAATGCGGCGCCGCGCTTCCGGCTTGGCATTGATAATCTCACCGATTTGCCCTTGCTTGACCAATGAATTGGAGCGCGAACCGGTCGACGCATCGGCAAACATTAATTGCACATCGCGGGCCCGCACATCGCGACCATTAATGCGATAGGCTGAACCGGCATCACGCTCAATGCGCCGCACCACTTCTATATTATCGCTATCATTAAACTCAGCCGTGGCATCGCGCGCCGCATTGTCGAGCATCAGCACCACTTCGGCATGATTGCGCGCCGGTCGCGCATTGGTGCCGGAGAAAATCACATCTTCCATGCCCGAACCACGCATGGATTTATAAGAGGTTTCGCCCATGACCCAGCGCAAGGCTTCCAAGAGATTGGATTTGCCGCAGCCATTGGGGCCGACAACACCGGTCATGCCGGGCAGAATATCGAGATCGACGGGGTCGACAAAGGATTTGAAGCCGGTGAGGCGAAGGCGGTCAAACTTCATTTACTGCGTTTCCTCAAAATCGGCCAGAAGCAGCTTCAGCATTTTCTCGAAAGCGGCCAGCGGCTGATTGCCCTCCAGCTTGTCACCATTGACAAAAAAGGTCGGGGTTGAGCGCACGCCCAATTCCTCGGCTGCACGTGATTGAATGTCACGAATGCCGTCCAGCCGCTTTTGGTCTTTCAGGCAAACCACGAAATCGCTCTCGGAAAGACCGGCCTGCTTGGCCATAGCTTGCAGCGCGTTAATCGGGTTTTCATCCTGTATCCATTGCTCCTGGCGTTTGAACAATATGTCGAGAAAGGACACACGTGCCGACGGGCTAACACAATGCGCCAGCATGGCACCGGCTGTTGCATAGGGGTCAAACGGGAAAGGCCGGAAATATATTTTTACCAACCCCTTATCAATATATTTCTCAGTCAGCGCAGGCAGCGTATCGCGGTGGAAAGCGCCGCAATGCGGACAGGTGAGCGAGGAATATTCGACAATAGTGACGGGCGCGTCATCCTTGCCCAGCACAATTTCGCCAAGCGGGTTCGGCGTTTCAAGCGCACCCAAATCTTGGTCTGGCGCGTCAATTTGGCCGACCGGGCCGATGGCTGGCATGGCGGTATCGGCTGTTTCCGTACCCGACGCGTCATCGCCTTGGCGCATGCCGAAAACGGCGATAAGAGCGACAAGCCCGACGGCTATGATGGCGATTATGATTTGATTTTGTTTGGACACGCAGAAGACTCCCGAATCGCGTTGATGGTTTGATTATATCGCACTGCACCCGAAAAGCGGTTTTATTCGCATTTCGACAATTTCGCCGCCTGTGGACAACTTAGGGCGGGATTACTCGGATTTACGCTGCACCCGCGCGCCTAGCCGCGCCAAAGCCTGCTTTAAGCGGCTGCTTTCAAAACCCTGCAAGCGCCCCTCGGCAGCGTCCAATTCGGCTTCAGAAAGGGGCGTTTGCCGTTTCTTCTGCGCTTGTAAATAATCCAATGGCAGCGGCCCTTGCACAATATTTAGACGGGTAATCGCGCCTTGCCCATAATGCTGGTTGATGCGCTCCAAAATAAGTGGCGCCATATGCTGCACTTCCAACGCCATGGCCCCCTCCACCTTTATGGTCAGCACCGCTCCGCCATCGGGCGACAGACGCCCGCTGCGTGATATCCGCTCGGGGCAGGACAAAGCGGCCAATTGTGAACCGACAATCATCGGCCAATGGGCAAGAATATCGATCTGCCGAAAGCCGCGCTTTTTCATGGTCGGGGCAATAATGCGGCCCAATACGGCACCGACCGAGCGGCCTTGGAAACCACGCGCCGGTTTTGTTTGCGGGACATCGCGCCAGTTTTGCCGAGGCGGCTTCATGCTTGCTCCTATATGCAATTGCGTTAGCATAGCACACATGCCTGCCACAGTTGACCCCGTTTCCGCGCTGCTTGATTGGTATGACAAAAATGCCCGCAGCTTGCCCTGGCGCGCGCGCCGCGGCCAAAAGCCTGACCCCTATCATGTCTGGTTGTCGGAAATCATGTTGCAACAAACCACCGTGACCACGGTCAAACCCTATTTTGAGAAATTTCTGCGCTTATTCCCCACCATTGACGCGCTGGCCGCCGCCGAAGACGAGGCGGTGATGGCGGCATGGGCCGGGCTTGGCTATTACAGCCGCGCCCGCAATTTATTGAAATGCGCGCGCCTGATTGCCGCCGAGCATGACGGCGCATTTCCCGATGAAGAAGACGCTTTGCTGAGCCTACCCGGCATCGGCCCCTATACGGCAGCGGCCATTGCCGCAATCGCCTTTAACCGCGAGGCCGCGCCGGTTGACGGCAATATTGAGCGGGTTTTGGCGCGGCTTTATGGGCTGGAGACGCCGCTGCCCGCTCTTAAGCCCCTCATCAAGCAGAAAAACCAAAGCCTTGTGCCGGCCGACCGACCCGGTGATTTCGCACAAGCCATGATGGATTTGGGCGCAACCTTGTGCACGCCGAAGCGGCCCAATTGCTTGATTTGCCCGTGGCACAAACCATGCCAAGCGCGGCACAGCGGCATAGCGGAAAGCCTGCCCCAAAAAGCCCCGAAAAAGCCGAAGCCCGAGCGCAGCGGCACGGTTTATTGGCTCGAAAATGCCAAAGGCGAAGTGCTGCTGCATCGCCGCCCCGATAAGGGCCTGTTGGGTGGCATGTTGTGCTTTCCTTCAAGCGGCTGGGATGCGGCCAATGACAGCCCATTGCCCGCAACCCTGCCCGCGCAATGGACGGCGCTGGATGGCGAGGTGGTGCATGTGTTCACCCATTTTCGCCTGACCCTCAAAATGCAGGCGCAAAACGCTCCAAAGGGGTTTCGCAAGCCGCGCGACCATATTTGGCTGCACCCACGCGATTTCGCCGAGGCGGCTTTACCCAGCCTGATGCAAAAAGTGTGGAAAGCGGTGCTTTTGCCATGAAACAAAACATGAAACAGAATAATTGACGCGCGCGCCAAGCATGGTTGGTTTTGCTCCAAAAAGAACAAAAAGGAGAGAGAGCATGCTTAACGGTCTTGGAATTGCCACCGCCGTTGTGGTCGCCCTTTATCTGCTGGTAACGCTGATGCGCGGCGAGCCGGAAACCGAGACCAATGCTTATGTGCCGGCCCCGACACAAGCCCCGGCAATGAGCGATAAAATGCCAAGCAAGGCGGAAATCGATAGAGAGACGCGCAAATTATTGGCCGAATTGAAAACCATTCCGGTCAGCGAATTTGCCATTAATCTGGAAAAATATCAGCGGCTTTTGGAACTGCATCCTGAAAATGCGCGATACATCCGCAAGGTCTCTTTTTACAGTCAGAAATTGGCCGAAAAACGCGCCAATGCCGGTTACTAAACCGGCCCACGCCTTATCATTCACCCACCTCCCTCAAATATGAGGGGGTGGGTGTTTGGGGTATCTGAATAAGGAATACCAATAATGTTGGACAAATTCATTCCACCCAAAAGGCGTATAAAGACACCGCCTAAAATTGAAGAGGCGGAGGAAGTCGGTGCCTTAGACTGGATTGAAAAAAATATCTGGAAAAAGGCCAAAAAGGCTGTTGGCCATATCCCATTCACAACCGACCTATTTGCAGCCTGTTATTGCATTGCAGATACAAGTGGAGCAGTTCCGGCCAAAGCGCGACTGGCATTTGCCGGTGCCGCTATCTATTTCATTGTTCCAACAGATGCCGTGCCGGACTTTCTGCCATTTATTGGTTATGGCGATGATGCAGTCGGCCTAGCGGCAGCAATCGCGGCGTTAGGCGCGTATATGCAAGATAGCCACTACGCGAAGGCACGAGAGAAAATGAATGAACTCGGCTTAAGAGAAGGAAGAAGAAGCGGGCTAACCCCTACCCCTCATCGCGCACTTTCTGCCGCAAATTATCAATCGGTACGAGTTTTTCGCCGTCTTTATAATGCCAGAAGGTCCAGCCATTGCAGCTTGGCGCGCCTTGCGCGGCGGCGCCCATTTTATGAATGCTGCCTGAAGGGGCGTTTTTCTCACGCCCCAATTTCACCGAGCCATCGGCCCGCACTTTTGCCTTGATTTGAGCCGCACTGACTTTGCGCGCTGGGCCGAAAAGCTGCATGCCCGGCTTCACAAGTCCGCGCTCGACCAGCGTGCCAAAGGCGACGCGCGGCTGCGCTTTCGGGCTTTGCGTCAATTCAAGTTCCGCATCTGACAGTTTTTCAACGCGGCCAATGCGCTGCATGGCGGCTTCGGCATAATCGGCCTCGGCCTCAATGCCGATAAAATGCCGCCCCAGCTTTTTTGCCACCGCGCCAGTCGTGCCGGTGCCGAAAAACGGGTCGAGCACCACATCACCGGCCTCAGTACTGGCCAGCAAAACGCGATGCAACAGGCTTTCCGGCTTTTGCGTCGGGTGCAGCTTGCTGCCGCCCTCATCTTTCAAACGCTCGCCGCCGGTACAAATCGGCAGGCTCCAATCAGAGCGCATTTGCACATCATCATTCAGCGTCTTCATGGCCTGATAATTGAACGTATAGCCGGTGGCGTTTTCGTCCGGCGCGGCCCAAATCAGCGTTTCATGCGCATTGGTGAAGCGCGTGCCACGAAAATTCGGCATCGGATTGGTTTTGCGCCAGATAATATCGTTCAAAATCCAATAGCCGAGATCTTGCAGCGCCGTGCCGACACGAAAAATATTGTGATACGAGCCGATGACCCAAAGCGTGCCGGTCGGCTTCAAAACGCGCTGCGCTTCGCCCAGCCAAGCGCGGGTGAAAGCGTCATAAGCGGCGAAATTGTCGAATTTGTCCCACTCATCATCTACCGCATCGACTTTTGACGCGTCAGGGCGGTGCAAATCGCCCTTTAACTGCAAATTATAGGGCGGGTCGGCAAATACGACATCGACGCTATTATCGGGCAGTGTGCGCAATTGCGCGAGGCAATCGCCCTGCAAAATCATGTCCAAAGGCAGTTTCTTGACGATATTTTTACTCATGCCTGCACCATGAGTCATTGCGAGTCTCGCGTCAATAATTAAATGATTCCAATGGCTTGCGAGGATTCCGTACGAGCGCTATTTATCCACAATATGCCCCACAGCCACCATATATGGGGGGCTCAAGCGGTTTCGGCCCGCAATATCTTGGCAATCGGCGCATAAGATTTGCGGTGATACGGAGTAACGCCCAGCTTTTCCAGCCCCTCTTTATGCGCTTTTGCGCCATAGCCCTTATTCGAGGCCCAGCCATAGCCCGGAAATGCAGCGTCCAAAGCAGCCATATCGCGGTCGCGCGTGACTTTTGCCAATATGGAAGCGGCGGCAATGCTGGGGGATAGGCCATCGCCGCCAATCACCGCTTGACCCGCATATGGCCAGTCGGGCAGCCGATTGCCGTCCACCAGCACATGCGCCGGTGCGCCAAGCTGCGCTGCCAGCCCGTCAACGGCGCGGCGCATGGCCAAAAACGTTGCTTGCAAAATATTCAGCGCGTCGATTTCTTCAACGCTGGCCGCGCCAATGCCATGCGGCAGACGCACCAGTTCTTCAAAAAGCGCCTCGCGTTTTTTTTCGCTCAGCTTTTTACTGTCATCGACACTGAGATCAAAATCGGGCGGCAGACATATCGCCGCCGCCGTGACCGGCCCGGCCCAGGGCCCGCGCCCCGCTTCATCGACCCCGAAAATGCGGGCTGATGGCCAACCCTGCGCTTTTTCAAGGGTGAAATCCACGCCCGCGCCTATTCGGCTGCTTGCTTGGCTTCCGGCGATTGCCAGCGCAAAACTGGATGGCGCGCCGCCAAGGTTTCGTCCAAACGGCGACGCGGGGCCAGTTCCGGCGCATTTTTAAAGCGCGCCGTGTCGCCCTCTTTCGCCCCGCGCACCAAATCGCGCATGGTGGCAATGAACAAATCCAAAGAGGCCTTGCTTTCGGTTTCGGTCGGCTCAATCAACATGGCGCCATGCACAACCAGCGGGAAATACATGGTCATCGGGTGATAGCCCTCATCAATCATCGCTTTGGCAAAGTCGAGCGTGTCGACCTCCGTATCTTTCAAAAACCCGTCATCGAACAAGGCTTCATGCATGCACGGCCCTTCAAACGGCGCGCTCATCACATCTTTCAAGCTGGCCAGCACATAATTGGCATTGAGCACCGCATCTTCGGCAACCTGCCGCAACCCATCCGCGCCATGGCTCATCATGTAAGACAAGGCGCGCACATACATGCCCATTTGGCCATGAAAGGCGACCATACGCCCGAAAGGTTGCTGCGCCGCATCGCCATTATTTTCAACCAAACGCAAGCCGCCATCACCGGCTTCCACATAGGGCAGCGGCGCGAAAGGTGCCAAACGCTCAGACAAAACCGTTGGGCCGGAACCCGGGCCACCGCCGCCATGCGGCGTGGAAAAGGTTTTGTGCAGGTTGATATGCATTGCATCGACGCCCAAATCGCCGGGGCGCACACGCCCGACAATGGCGTTGAAATTGGCCCCGTCGCAATAAAAATAGCCACCCGCCTCATGCAGCGCATCGGCAATTTCGATAATGTCGCGCTCAAAAAGCCCGCATGTATTGGGATTGGTCAGCATAATGGCGGCAACATCATCGCCCAGCTTTTCTTTGAAAGCGGCCAAATCGACACGGCCCGACGCATCAGCCGGAATGCCATCGACTTTAAAGCCCAGCAAAGCGGCCGTGGCGGGGTTTGTGCCATGGGCCGATTCCGGCACCAGCACGCGGGTGCGGGTTGCCAATTCGCCTTTCGCCTCAATGGCGGCGCGAATGGCCATCATGCCGCACAGCTCGCCATGCGCACCGGCTTTGGGCGACAACGCCACTTCCGGCATGCCGGTCAATGTTTTCAACCAATGCGCCAATTCGTCCATCAGCGCCAATGCGCCCTGCACCGTGCTTTGCGGTTGCAGCGGGTGAATATCGCTAAAGCCGGGCAGCCGCGCCATTTTCTCATTGAGGCGCGGATTGTGCTTCATGGTGCACGAGCCGAGCGGGTAAAGCCCGGCATCAATGGCATGGTTTTTCTGGCTCAGACGCACAAAATGGCGCATCGCTTCCGGCTCTGAAAGACCCGGCAAATCAATATCGCCCGGCGCTGCGCAATCGCCGAGACGCGTTTCGGTTTGCGGCACATCTTCCAAATCAACGCCGCAATTTTCATAAGAGCCGATTTCAAAAATCAACGGCTCTTCCAATTGCAGACCGCGATTGCCGGTAAAGGTTTGCTTCTCACTCATGACAACACCTCCTGCAATGCCGTTTGAAAGGCGGCAATATCGTCTTCGCTATTGGCTTCCGTGGCGGCGACCACCAACACATCATCGAGACCGGCATCAGGGGCAAGCCGCGATACCGGCACGCCGCCGAGCACATTTTTTTCGGCCAGCGCATCAACAATGCTTGCCGCATCGCCGTTTACCCGCAGGCTGAATTCGTTGAAAAACGCATCGGTCAAAATCTCAACGCCGTCAATCGCGCCCAGCGCATCGGCCAATTGCAACGCGCGGGCATGATTAAGTTGCGCCAGCTGACGCAAGCCCTTGCCGCCCAGCAGCGTCATATGCGCGGTGAAGGCCAATGAACACAGCCCTGAATTGGTGCAAATATTCGACGTCGCCTTATCGCGGCGAATATGCTGCTCACGCGTCGATAAGGTCAGCACGAAACCGCGCTGGCCATCAGCATCAACCGTCTCACCGCAAAGCCGTCCCGGCATTTGCCGGATATATTTATCATGCGCGGCAAACAGGCCGACATAAGGCCCGCCAAAGTTCAGCCCGCCACCGATTGACTGGCCTTCGCCGGTGACAATATCAGCGCCCATATCGCCCGGGCGTTTTAAAAGACCAAGCGAGACGACTTCCGGTACGGCGACAATCAGCAAGCAATCTTTGGCCTGCACGCCGGCGGCCAGCTTGGTGAAGTCGGCAACATTGCCGAAGAAGTCGGGGTTTTGCACCACAACACAGCTCGTGTCATCGTCAATCAGGGCGATTAAATCTTCCGCACCCTGCGGTGCCATATCGGCTTGCGCCAATGCAAAGCCGCCCATTTCGGACAGGTTTTCAATCACCGCCGTATAATGCGGATGCAAACGCCCCGACAAAACGGCGCGGCTTTTGCGTTTCACGCGATGCGCCATCAGCACCGCCTCGGCGGTCGCGGTCGAGCCGTCATACATGGAGGCATTGGCCACCGGCATGCCGGTCAATTCGCTGACTTGCGTTTGAAACTCAAAAAGATATTGCAGCGTGCCTTGCGTAATTTCCGGTTGGTAAGGCGTATAGCTGGTCAGAAATTCCGAGCGCTGGATAATATGGTCAACCGTGGCCGGCACATGATGCTTATAGGCGCCCGCGCCGCAAAAGAACGGCACGGCAGACGCCGTCATGTTTTTCGCCGCCATTGCCGAAAGCTGGCGTTCAACCTGCATTTCGCTTTGATGGCGCGGCAGTTCGACCGTGCCGTCGCGGCGCGCCGCTTCGGGCACATCGACAAATAAATCATCTATTTGACCGGCCCCGATTGTCGCCAGCATGCTCTGGCGGTCGGCATCGGTGAGGGGGAGGTAACGCATCAGTCCAGTTCCTTCACATAATCGGCATAAGCCGCTTCATCCATCAATTCGTCGAGCTCTCCAGCATCGGCCAATTTCATTTTGAAAAACCAACCGGCATTATCGGCATCTTCATTGACCAAAGCCGGATTGCCTTCCAAATCGCCATTGCCTTCAACCACTTCGCCGGAGACCGGCGCATAAACCTCAGAGGCCGCTTTGACGCTTTCGACCACCGCCGCATCATCGCCTTTGGCAACCTGCTTGCCCGCTTCCGGCACTTCGACGAAAACCACATCGCCCAATTTGGCTTGCGCATAATCGGTAATGCCGACGGTTGCCACATCGCCCTCAAGGCTGATCCATTCATGGTCTTTGGTGAATTTTTTGCTCATGGCCTTACCCCTTTTTTGTAATTTTGCGGGACAAACGGCATGGCGACGACACGCGCCGGCATGGCTTTGCCCCTGACTATCAATTGAATTTCCGTGCCCGCTTCGGCATAGCTTGGCGGCACATAGCCCATGGCCAATGGCCCGCCCAAAGTCGGGCCAAAGCCGCCACTGGTCACTGTGCCGATGGTTTCGCCATCAGCATTTTGAATTTCCGTGCCTTCGCGCGCCGGTGCGCGGCCCTCAGGCAAAATACCGACACGTTGCTTGGCCACGCCATTGACCATTTGCTCGGCAATCACAGCGGCCCCCGGAAAATCGCCATTGTCGCGGCGGCGCTTCGGCACCGACCACATCAGGTCAGCTTCTGCCGAGGTCGTGTTCCTATCAATATCATGGCCGTAAAGGCACAACCCCGCTTCCAAGCGCAGGCTGTCGCGCGCGCCCAAGCCAATGGCTTCGACATCATCATACGCCAAAAGCGCTTTGGCCAATGCTTCCGCCTTGTCTTCGGCGATTGAAATTTCATAACCGTCTTCGCCGGTATAACCGCAGCGCGAGATAAGCACCTCCGTGCCCTGCCAATCGCTCCATACGGCTTGCATGAACACCAACTCTTTAGCGTCCGGCATTAATGCGGCAAGTACCGCCTCCGCTTTCGGCCCTTGCAGGGCCAATAGAGCGCGCGGCGCAATTTCCAGCGTGGCGCGCCCGTCCAGCTTGGCGGCAATATGGGCAAAATCAGTGTCTTTGCAGGCCGCATTGACGACCAGCCACAGCGCGTCGCCAAAGCGTGTCGCCATTAAATCATCGAGAATGCCGCCCTTATCGTCGGTCAATTGCGTATAACGCATAAACCCGTCTTTCAGCGAGGTGATGCCGCCGGGCACAAGCTCTTCAAACAAGACCGCCGCATCGCCCCGATGCGCTATCAATTTGGCCTGCCCCATATGCGAAACGTCAAACAGGCCGGCCTTTTCGCGCGTATGGACATGCTCTTTCATCACGCCGAGCGGATATTGCACCGGCATATCATAACCGGCAAAGGGCACCATTTTCGCGCCCAATTCGGCATGCAGCGCGTGCAGCGGCGTTTTTTTCAATGTCAGTGGTGCATTCACCCTGTACGACCCCAAAAAAGCGCAATCGGAACCATTCCGATTGCGCCCTCCTCTGTCGCCTGAACCTGAGAGATTTACCCCTTCGGTGAGCCGCGCATCATGCCGACTGCTTTCCAGAGTGTCATCGCTTCACGGTCCTTTTGCCTGAGAGTTTCCGAGGGCGGTTGCTCCTTCGGCCTCGCCTTACGGCGATGTCTCCCGTGAAGGTCATCTGTATGAAAAAATTAGGTTGAGAGTCGAGATGAGTCAAATGCTCATCGCGTCGCAGAGCAAATCTGTTGTGTATCAGTCACTAAGACCCAGCGTTTTGCGATAAGCAGCGCGATTGGCGGCCAATTGCGCTTGCGTCAACACAAATCCGGAGACCAGTCGCGGCTTTCGTTCATTGCCCTTTTTGCCATAGCTGTAATTCGGCAGCGTGAGGGTGAAATCGCCTTGCGCCAGCGTAACCTTATATTGTGTGCGACCGAGAATGGCATCATTTTCGCCCAATGAGGCGAGGAATAGCGGCACTTGCTTTCTGGCGCCGGCGCGTCCGCTCAGCGTAACTGCTGCCAGCAATTCATCTTCATTGTCGCGATTGATGAAACATTTCAATCGCGCTTCGGTGATTTCAAATGACGCCTCTTCAACCACTAATTTGTCAGCTGTCGCGACAATCGCAACCGACGGACATTGGCGTTGCACAATTTCATCAACATCATTGCCCAGCCCCAAACAGCCTGACAACAAAAGACCAAGAGCTGAGGCCGCAATCAGTCGGGTCGTTTTTAAGATTTTCAGCATCGGATCTGCCATGAAATGACCTTTATAGATTTGCCATAAGCGCCAAACAGCTTGACGCGGCGCGCGGCTCATTCAATAAAACATTCACTTGGTAGTGTAAAGGAAGCTTGAGCTTGGCCGAAACAAAGCCGATGACATTGACCCTCGCCAAACCGCGTGGCTTTTGTGCCGGCGTGGATCGTGCCGTGCTGATTGTTGAAGAGGCGCTGAAGAAATTCGGCGCGCCGGTCTATGTGCGCCATGAAATTGTGCACAATAAGCGCGTGGTTGACGGTTTGCGCGACAAAGGCGCGGTATTTGTCGATGAGCTGGACGCCGTGCCCGATGACCGACCGGTGATTTTTTCAGCCCATGGTGTGCCCAAAGCCGTGCCGCAAGCAGCCGATAGTCGCGGTCTGAACTGGCTCGATGCGACCTGCCCGCTGGTCTCCAAAGTGCATATTGAAACCGAGCGTCATTTTGAAAATAACCGCCATATATTGCTCATCGGCCATGCCGGTCATCCCGAAGTGGTCGGCACAATGGGGCAAGTGCCCGAGGGCGCCATTACGCTGATTGAAACAATCAGTGATGCCGAAACCGTGTCACCGCCTGATGGCGCGCTGGCCTATGCCACGCAAACCACGCTGTCGGTCAGCGATACGGCAGATATTGTCGCGGCATTAAAGGCGCGCTTTCCCGATATTGCCGAACCGCATAAGGATGATATTTGCTACGCCACCACCAACCGACAAGAGGCGGTGCAAAATTTGGCCGGCGAGGCCGATTGCGTTTTGGTCATCGGGGCAAGCAATAGCTCCAACTCACAACGCCTTGTCGAAGTGGCACGCCAAGCAGGCTGCCCACGCGCCGAATTGATTGCCGGTGCAGAAGATATTGACTGGGCGCAGCTTGGCGAGGCCGAACATATTGGCCTGACAGCCGGTGCATCAGCGCCCGAAGAAATCATCCAAGAAGTGATTGACGCTTTCGCCGCCCGCTTTGCTTTATCGGTGCGCGAGATGGATGGGCGCGAGGAACATGTGAACTTTAAATTACCACGGCAATTGCGGAGCGCGTGAATGGCCGTTTTTACGCAAATCAATGACACGCAATTGGCCGAGTTCATGGCTGATTATGCCCTTGCCAATGTAACCGCATTTAAGGGCATTGCAGCGGGTGTGCAAAACAGCAATTTCATCGTCGAAACGGGAGATGAAAAATATATTCTGACCATATATGAAGATACCGCGACCGGCGTTAACCCTGATGATTTACCTTATTTTTTGGGTTTGATGCAGCATTTGGCTGCGCATGGCATTAACTGCCCGACCCCGATTATGCAAAAAAACGGCAATATATTGGGCCAATTGGCCGAGCGACCGGCGGCGCTGGTCAGCTTTCTGCCGGGGCGCGGCACGGTAACCCCAAAGCCGCAAGAATGCCGCGCTGTCGGCGCTGCCCTGGCCGAACTGCATTTGGCCGGTGCCGATTTCGAGATGCGGCGCGTCAATCGACAGGGGCCGGATAATTGGCGCAAGCTTTATAAAAAAAGCCAAGACAGCGCCGATGAAGCGAGTCCCGGGCTGGCCGATTTTATCGGGCAAGAATTACAGCGTCTCGAAACGGCTTGGCCGCAAGGTCTGCCTGAGGGTGTCATTCACGCCGACTTGTTTCCCGATAATGTTTTTTTTGACAAGGGCGAGGTCAGCGGGTTGATCGATTTTTATTTCGCCTGTCACGATATGCTGGCTTATGACCTCGCTATTATGCTCAATGCTTGGTGTTTCGAAGCCGATGTCAATTTCAACATTACCAAAGCGCGCGCGCTTTTGGCCGGTTACCAATCGGTGCGTCCGATGTCGGCAGAAGAGATTGAAGCCCTGCCCATATTGGCCGCCGGTGCCGCCATGCGGTTTTTGACGACAAGGCTTTATGATTGGCTCAATCAACCTGAAGACGCGCTGGTCGTGCCGAAAAATCCGGTCGATTATTTGCGCCGATTGCGCTTTCACCGCCACGTTACAAGCGTCGCCGATTACGGATTGGAGAGCTAAACCATGTATGAGATTTTTACCGATGGCGCATGCTCAGGCAATCCGGGGCCGGGCGGCTGGGGTGCCCTGATATGCAATGGCAAAAATGAAAATGAACTGACCGGCGGTGCCGCCGAGACGACCAATAATCGCATGGAATTACTGGCCGCCATTGAGGCGTTAAAAAGCCTGCCTGATGGCAGTGCAGTGCGGCTGACGACGGATAGTGTTTATGTCAAAGACGGCATTACCAATTGGATAAAAAACTGGAAAGCGCGCGGCTGGAAAACCGCCGCCAAAAAACCGGTCAAAAATGTCGATTTATGGCAAGAACTGGACAGTGAGGCGCAACGCCATTCGGTTGAATGGCATTGGGTGAAGGGCCATGCCGGTCATGCCGGAAACGAACGCGCCGATGAATTGGCGCGGCAAGGCATGGCCCCTTATTTGTAAAATCAGCCGAGTTGGCTGAGCAGATTTTCGGCGCCGCTATCAACGGCCTGGCCCGGGTTTTGCTCAATATTCAATGTTTCGAGCACACCATCGCGCACAATCATGGAAAAGCGCACGGAACGCGTGCCCATGCCGAAGCCTGAACTGTCGACCGACAAACCCATTTTTTGCGTCAACTCGGCATTACCGTCGCCGACCATCATGACTTTACCATTGGCCCCTTGCTGCTGTCCCCATGCACCCATAACGAAGGCATCATTGACCGACATACAAACAATCGTGTCGACACCGGCGGCGCGCAATTCTTCTGATTTCTCAATAAAGCCCGGCAAATGCTGGTTTGAGCAAGTTGGTGTAAAAGCGCCCGGAACGGCAAATAGGGCGACGGTTTTGCCGCCAAATAATTCTTCTGTGCTGATCGGTGCCGGTCCGGCATCGGTCAAATGCATTAAGGTTGCATCGGGTAGCTTGTCGCCCAGTTTAATGGTCATAATCTGTCCCCTTTTGTTTCGCTTACGCGTTTATTGTGGAAGCAAGCGGTGGTCACGCACCTGAATTTCTTGTTCGATAGCCCGTGCGCCTGCCCTGACGAAGAAGGTTAATTTACGCCCTATGAGCGGATGGTCAAGCTTTGACCATGCAGGAATTTCCAACAAAAAAGCATCTTCATCACGACCGGCAATGCGCGGCAAACCGATAACATCATGCGGACCGGGAATGGTGATGACCGAAACGGTTTCAAGCGCCGTGCCGCTGACCACAAGTTGAATCGACACGCCATCGAAACTGGCCGAACGAATGACCAATTCTTTTGACGGCGCCCCCGGCTGCAATGCCAATAGGGCGGCAATCGCTTCCTTATGCGGCGAGGTTTTCAGCCCGTCGCGATTGAAAACCAGCTTTTGTGCAATGTCCATCGGCACGCAAACCTCGCGGCACACGCCAATCATTCCCTGCATATTCAATTCAGCGCTCGGCTCCATGGAGAGCGGAAAAACGAAACCCGTCTCATCCTTATACCCATTATAGCCGCCAACCCCGTCATCGAAGAAATAGGGTGCCGGATAAATCACCGTATCGGCGGACACACCGCGACTATCGGCAAAAGAAAATTCCGGCTCCAGCCCGCTGGCACCGGGATAGCGCCAATAAGTATACCAGCCCGGCTTTAGCTGCACTTGCAAAGCGGCATAGGGCGTGCCGTCCACTTCGGCCGCTATCATGCGATAGCGCGCCGGTTCTTCTTCTATCCAAGGGCCGTCAACCAAAGCTTGCGCCGGTGCGATGAGCCAGCCAAAAGCGAGAACCGCAAAAATTCTGATTTGTCGCAAAACCAACATGCCTCTTTATAGCTGCTTCGCTGAGACAAGACGAGTTTCAATCGCACGAAAGGGAATTGTTTCATCCGCCTGTGATGCCTAAACTCTGTCCATGAGCAATGCTGATACAGATATCAATCTGGCCGGCCAATTTTTGCTAGCCATGCCCGGCATGGGTGACCCGCGCTTTGAGCGCAGTGTGATTTATATGCTGGCGCATGATTACGAAGGAGCGATGGGGTTTATCGTCAATCGCCCGACCGATGGCCTGACGCTTGGCGAAATCGCCAGCAATTTGCCGCGTAGCGTATCTGAGACGGGCTTGCGCAATTTACCGGTATTTGTCGGAGGGCCGGTGCAGCCGGAAAACGGCTTTGTTTTATATTCAACAGACGCCAGATTGGCTGATGAGGAACCGGTCAGCGTCACACAAAGCCTTGATATTTTGGTGCAAGCGGCCGAAGGCAAAGGGCCGCAACATATGCGGCTTGTGCTCGGCTATGCCGGATGGGGGCCGGGCCAGCTTGAAAATGAAATACAAGATAATGCTTGGCTGATTGTTGAAGCCGATATTGGCGATGTGTTCGCCGCCAATACTGAGGCGCTCTATAAAAAGTTGATCGGCAAGCTCGGCATTGATTTTGCCATGCTGTCAAATAGTGGCGGTGAAGCCTGATTATTGCCGCCGATCCGGCACAAAAACAGCGCCCAGCAGCACGGTCGCGCAGGTCATGGCCAAAGCCATTTGGCTTAACTCTACGGATAAAAGACCGGCAAAATTGGGCGCATAAATCTGCCAAATCCAAAATATCGCAAAAGCCAGCAAAGCGGCATCGCTGAAGATAATCACCCGCGTCCAATAATTGCGGTTGATGATTTGTTTGACCACCAGATTGAGATGCGCCAGCACACTCATCAATGCGCCAATGGCCAGCGCAATGCGAATGGCGTCGAGGCGGTTGACGAGGAGAAATTGCAAACTTTCGCCGCTCGGCAAAACATCGCGCATCCACAGGCTGCTCAGCAAAACCATAAGCCCGCCGGCCATGACCAGCGCATAGACGGCGCGGCGCGAGCGGCGCACCACGGCCACGCCAATGGCCAGCAAAAACAATAATGACAGAAGCAACAAGACCGTGCTGTGGAATGTCTGACGGCTGCTCTCATAGGCCGATAGCGCTTCAGGCGACCATAAAAATAATTGCGGCACAGTGTCGGCGGCGTCTAAGGGCGGCAGGAAAAAACTTTGCACCTGCCCCTCCGGCACGGTGAATGTCAATTTTTCCAAAGCGCCGGGCTGGCCGGCAAATTCGCGGTCATCAGATGAGAACAGACGCAAAAGCGGCGGTGCTGTCGGTTGCAGGTTCAAAGCAATCGCCAAATCATTTTGCGGCAAATGGTGCAAAATAAGCGACAATTCCTCCGTGCCACCATTTTGCACGGCGAACACATGACCGCCGCCCTCGACGGCGCGCATATAGGAAGTCAGCTCAAGCAGGCGGAAACTTTCATTCAGACGCAACGGGTCGGAGGCTGTGGCCGACCCAAAGGGAACCAACATGGCCAAAACGGCAAAATATGCCACCAGCCGCCTAAACAAGGCGCGCCTTTTCACGAATGGCATTTTCAACCGCCGCCAAATCATTGGCCACCGGCGTCAGACGCTCTTCTTCTTGCAACATATCCAGCACCCGCTGAGGCGTGTCGGGTTCAGCATCATAAGCGGCCGTCACCGCTTTGGGGAATTTAGCCGGATGCGCCGTCGCCAATGTTACCATCGGCACGCCATCGGGCAGTACAGCTTTCTCGGCCGCGCCCATGCCGACCGCGCTATGCGGGTCGATTTGAAAGCCATGCGCCTCGTGAAAGCGGCGCATAATATCCAGCGTTTCGCTTTCATCAATGCGTTCGGCACCAAACAGCGCGCGCATCAACTGCAATTCCTTATCGTTCATATCAAAGCGCCCTGCTTGCGCCAGCGCCCCCATTAAAGCGCGCACCCGCGCCGCATCGCGCCCCGTCACTTCAAACAAAAGCCGTTCAAAATTGCTCGACACTTGAATGTCCATGCTCGGGCTTTGCGTGGCAATCACCTTATCGGTTTCATAGACACCACTGGCCAAAGTGCGCGCCAAAATATCATTAACATTTGAGGCAATCATTAATTGCGCCACCGGCAGGCCCATTTGCGCGGCAACATAACCGGCAAAAATATCGCCGAAATTGCCGGTCGGCACGGAAAAGGCGACGGGCTGTCGGGGCGCGCCCAATTTGGCGGCGGCGACAAAATAATAGGTAATTTGCGCCATTACCCGCGCCCAGTTTATGGAATTGACACCGGCCAGAGCCATCTCGCTTCTAAACGGCGCATCATTGAACATGCCCTTCACCAATGCCTGACAATCGTCAAATGTGCCATCGACCGACAGCGTATGCACATTGGCATCTTGCGGCGTGGTCATTTGCTTTCTTTGCACATCCGACACGCGGCCATCGGGAAACAGGATAAACACGTCAACCGCTTCGCGGCCGCGAAACGCCTCAATGGCCGCGCCGCCCGTATCGCCCGAAGTCGCACCGATAATGGTCGCGCGTTGCCCGCGCCGCACCAGCGCATCATCCATCAGCCGCGCCAGCAATTGCATGGCGACATCTTTAAAGGCCAAAGTCGGCCCGTGATAAAGCTCGAGGAAATATTGCCCGTCACCCAAATCGGTCAGCGGCGTTACCTCATCATGCTCAAAACCGGCATAGGCCTCATTGACCATTTCGGCGAGGCGGCCGCGCGGCACATCATCACCCATAAACGGGTGCAGCACATCAACGGCAATTTCTTGAAAACTTTTATCGGCAAAACCGGCAATCATCGCTTCCGACAGGCGCGGCCAGCTTTCGGGCACATAAAGACCGCCATCGCTGGCCAATCCGGCCAGCAAAGCCTCTTCAAAACCTAATATCGGCGCTTCACCTCTGGTCGAGATATATTTCACACGGCTCACCCTTTCGCTTGCGATTTCCAGTGTCGGATGTGCCACAAGCCTGAGACAATCACAAGCACAATGGCCAAGCCGAACCAGGTCACGGCATATTGCAAATGATTATTGGGCATGGAAAAGCGTGTTTGCCCGCCGCGCGGCCAAGCTTCATTGGCCAAGGCCGCCTCGCCCAATACGGGTGGTAAAGCGAGTTGCCAATGCGCGCCAATGGCTTCAGGGTCGCGCACATAAAACAAATTGCGCGACGCATCATCCTCATTGTCAAAAGCGCCGCGGCCATCGGGCCAACGCAATATAACCGCCAAATTTTGCGCCCCTTGCGGCGGCGGCGGGGCGGGAATATCAATCAGCCGCGCCGGTATAAAACCGCGATCAACCAAAACGGCACTGCCATCGCGCAAGAAAAACGGCACCAGCATGTGATAGCCGGCACTGTCCCAACGGTCGAGACCGCTCGGCTTGTTTTCAATTTGGGTGAACCAAAACACCGCTTTTTTACCAAAGCGGCCTTGCAAAACAGCTGGGTAAAAATCATGCGCTTCGCGCTTGAGCGCGGCCATATCATTTGCGGATGCAAGCGTCAGAGGCGGGGCGCTGCGCCGTTCCGCCATGCGCGCCAGCAAATCTTCTTTCCAAGCAAGGCGTTCAACCTGCCAAATGCCCAGTCCCAGCAACACGGCCAGCATGGCGACGGTCAGCAATGCCGGAAAAAAAGAACGCAGGGAATGTCCGAATGCCACTCCCTGCGCTCCTGATAATCAGACCCGAAAAGGGTTAGTGAGCGCCCGGCGTGCCGGCACCCAGAATGTAAATAACGACAAACAGGAACAGCCAGACGACATCGACAAAATGCCAATACCATGCAGCTGCCTCAAAGCCGAAATGCTGTTGCGAAGTAAAATGGCCGTTTAGCGCGCGCAGCAAGCACACGGCGAGGAAAATCGTGCCGACAATAACATGAAAGCCATGAAAGCCGGTCGCCATGAAGAAAGTCGCGCCATAAATATGGCCGGAAAAACCAAAAGCGGCGTGCTGATATTCATACACTTGAAACACGGTGAACAAAGCACCGAGCGCAACGGTGAGGATAAGCCCCCATTTCAGGCCTTCGCGGTCATCATGCTGCAGCGCATGGTGCGCCCATGTGACGGTGGTGCCCGAGGTCAGCAAAATCAGCGTATTGATGAGCGGCAAATGCCATGGGTCAAAGGTCTCAATGCCTTGCGGCGGCCACACGCCGCCGGTCAATTCCGTGCGTGAAGCTTGAATGGCCTCACCGGGATAGAGGCTGGCGTCAAAATAAGCCCAGAACCAAGCGACAAAGAACATCACTTCTGACGCGATGAACAAAATCATGCCATAGCGGTGGTGCAGCTGAACGACGGGCGTATGGTCGCCTTTATGCGCTTCTACGACCACATCGCGCCACCATGCCAACATGGTGTAAAGCACACCGGCAAAACCGATAAGCATGACCCAAGGCGTGCTGTCATGCAGCATTTGCACCGCGCCAATCGCCAAAATCAGCACGCTGATGGAGCCGACAACCGGCCACGGGCTCGGGTCAACCAAATGATAGTCATGATGTTTTGCGTGACTGTCAGCCATAATATTCTATCCCCTCGGACTAGCAGTTTCTTGCTGCTTGGTATTTTGTGCCGTTTCCGGCGCTTCAAAGAATGTATAAGACAAAGTAATGGTTTTGACATCATCCATTTCAGGATCGGTCAAAATTTCCGGATCAACAAAAAAGCTGACCGGCATATCGACGCTTTGTCCCGGTTCCAAAACCTGCTCGGTAAAGCAGAAACAATCGATTTTTGAGAAATAATAACCGGCCTTATCGGGCGACACATTATAGGTCGCGGTGCCGGTAATGCGCCGGTCGGTCAGGTTTTTGGCCGAATAAAAAGCCAGACCTGATTCGCCAATCGGCAGTTTGACGGCATTTTCCGGCGCTTCAAAAGCCCATGGCAATTTGCGGTTCAAACTGGCATCAAAGCGCACGGTAATCATGCGCTCGGCCACTGCGCCGGGTGCGGCTTCGGCCACTTGCGTGGTGCCGCCATAGCCGGTGACGCGGCAAAATAAATCATAAAGCGGCACGGCGGCATAGGCCGCGCCAATCATCGTCACCGCCATAAGCGCGGCGCCCGCAGCCACGCGCTTATTGGCGCTGGCATTGGCAGGGGCGGTTGTGATGGTCGGTTTTTCTTGCATGAATTTCCTATAGCGGCCGATTGGCGACATTGGCCCCCAGCTTAATCAGCGTGACCCAGAAAAACAGGGCGATAAAGGCGAGAAGTGCAATCGCCATAATGGCGGCGCGCTTGCGCCGCTCGCGCAGCAATTCTTCCGTCCACACGGTTTCTTCTTGTTTCTTGATTTCGTCGCTCATAGGCCCATCACCTTATCTGTCGGCAGCAGCACGAACAGCAAAAACAAATAGAAAATCGAATAGGCAAACGTCATGCCGGCCAAAAGATTGCGGTTTTTGTCCGATGCCAGCGCCAAGCCGAGGCAAACGGCAATAAACAGGCCACCCAATAATGCCGCGCCACTGGCATAAAACAGGCCGCTAAAGCCCAGCGCATAGGGCAAAAGAGAAACACCAAACAACACGAAAGCATAAAGCACGATTTGCGACAGGGTCGATTTAACCCCTGAAGTGACCGGCAGCATGGGCACATTAGCGGCTTGATAATCATCATTTTTAATCAGCGCCAAAGCCCAGAAATGCGGCGGTGTCCAAAAGAAAATAATCGCGAAATAAATTAGCGGCTCAATCGAAACCGAATTGGCCGCCGCGGCCCAGCCAATGACCGGCGGCAAAGCCCCTGCCGCGCCGCCAATAACGATGTTTTGCGCCGTGCGGCGTTTCAAAAACATGGTGTAAATCACGGCGTAAAAGAAAATCGTGAAAGCCAGCAAAGCGGCGCTCAAATAATTAATCATCACCGCCATGGAAAGCACGGACAGACCCGACACCCATAGGCCGAAGGTCAAAGCGGCATCGGGCGTCACACGTCCCGACGGCACAGGGCGGGTTTTTGTTCGGCTCATCACCGCGTCAATATCGGCGTCATACCACATATTCAGTGCGGCAGAGGCCCCCGCCCCGACAGCAATCAATGCAATGGCGGCCACCGCCATCACCGGGTGCATGACCCCCGGTGCCATCACCAGGCCGACAAGGGCGGTAAAGACGACCAGCGACATGACGCGCGGTTTCATCAGGGCAATATAATCGGCAGCGGAGCCGACATCGACAGATGCCGGCTCCTGCAATTTCAGCAATGTCTCTTTATGGTTTTGAGACATTCTCTTTGCCTATTTCACTTTCGGCAGTTCAGAGAACTGGTGGAAAGGCGGTGGGGAAGACAAGGTCCATTCCAAAGTGGTGGCACCTTCGCCCCATTGATTGGCACCGGCCGGCTGCTTGCGTGCCAGCGCATGGAACACGCCGAACAAGAAGATAAGCACACCAAAGGCGGCAATATATGAGCCGATGGAAGACCAGTAATTCCAACCCGCATAAGCATCGGGATAGTCAACATAACGGCGCGGCATACCGGCCATGCCAAGGAAATGCTGCGGGAAGAAAATCAGGTTCACACCGATAAAAGTGACCCAGAAATGCAGCTTGCCGATAAATTCGGAATAAGTGTATCCGAACATTTTGCCGAACCAGTAATACCAACCGGCGAAAATGGCGAAGACCGCACCCAGCGACAGCACATAGTGGAAATGCGCGACCACGAAATATGTATCGTGATAAGCGCGGTCAACACCGGCATTGGCCAGCATCACGCCCGTCACACCGCCCAGCGTAAACAGGAAGATGAAGCCAAGCGCCCACAACATCGGCGTTTTGAACTCAATCGAACCGCCCCACATAGTGGCAATCCAAGAGAAAATCTTAACTCCGGTCGGCACGGCAATCACCATTGTCGCGGCCACGAAATAGGCTTGCGTGTCAACGCTCAGACCCGCCGTATACATATGGTGGGCCCAGACAACAAAGCCGACGCCGCCAATCGCGACCATGGCATAAGCCATGCCGAGATAGCCGAACACCGGCTTTTTCGAGAAGGTTGACACGATTTGGCTGACCATGCCAAAGCCCGGCAGGATAAGAATGTAAACTTCCGGATGGGCGAAGAACCAGAACAAATGCTGATACATAATCGGATCGCCGCCACCGGCAGGGTCGAAGAAAGTGGTGCCGAAATTACGGTCGGTCAGCAGCATGGTGATGGCACCGGCAAAGACCGGCAGCGACAACAGCAGCAAGAAGACAGTGACCAGTATCGACCAGACGAAAAGCGGCATTTTATGAAGGGTCATGCCCGGTGCGCGCATATTGAAAATCGTCGTGATGAAGTTAATCGAACCCAAAATCGAAGAAATACCGGCCACATGGAGCGACAAAATCGCATAATCCATAGCCGGGCCGGGCTGGCCGCTGGTTGAAAGCGGCGGATAAATCGTCCAGCCGCCGCCAACGCCATCATTGCCCGGAGGGCCTTCGGCGAAAATGGACATCACCAACAAAATGAAAGAGGCAGGCAAAAGCCAGAAAGAAATATTATTCATGCGCGGAAACGCCATATCGGGCGCGCCAATCATCAGCGGCACAAACCAATTGCCGAAGCCGCCAATCATTGCCGGCATGACCATGAAGAAAATCATGATAAGCCCGTGGCCGGTCACCAGCACATTATAAAGATGGTAATTGCCGTCCAAAATGCCGTCACCCGGCGCTTGCAATTCCATTCGCATGACCACTGACATCAGGCCACCAATGACGCCCGCGAAAATTGCGAAAATCAGATACATGGTGCCAATATCTTTATGATTGGTCGAATAGAGGTAGCGACGCCATCCGGTCGGATGGTCTTCATGCTCATGAGCGGCTGCTTGTTCGGTTGCCATCAGACAGTCTCCCTCTTACTGACGCTGCGCGTCTTGTAATTCAGCCGAAGCCACCATGGCGTCAGCATTGTCGATTTCAGCATATTCATTTTGCGCTTCTTCCACCCATAGGGCGAAATCGGCTTTCGATACGACTTCAATGCGTATCGGCATAAAGGCATGGCGAATGCCGCAAAGCTCGGAGCATTGTCCGTAATAAGTGCCGGTTTTCTCGGCCTTGAACCAGGTCTCATTCAAACGGCCCGGCACCGCATCCATTTTCAAGCCAAAGGCCGGCATGGCAAAAGCATGCAGCACATCGGCAGCGGTAACGATAACGCGCACGGTCGTATCAACCGGCACCACCATGGCGGTGTCAGTGGCCAAGAGGCGCGGTTGGTCGCCGCGCTCCTCATCGGACAGCATCAGCGAGTCGAAAGCAAAATCGCCATGGTCGGGATATTCATAACCCCAATACCATTGATAGCCGACCGCTTTGACAGTCATGTCGGCTTCGGGAATATCGCGTTGGAAATAGAGCAGGCGGAAAGAGGGAATGGCAATGACCACCAGAATGACGATCGGCACCACTGTCCACACCACTTCAACCAAAGTATTATGGGTTGTCGTGCTCGGCTCCGGATTGGCGCGCGCATTGAAGCGCACCATCACATAAAGCATCAGGCCAAGGACAAAAACGCTAATGGCGGTCATCAAAATCAACAGGAAATTATTGAAATCGGTAATTATGGTCATGTTTTCCGATGCCGCTTCTTGAAAAGTTATCTGCCAATCTTTCGGTTGCGCCGCAACGGCAGAAGCCAAACCGGCACCCGAAAAAGCCGCAAGGCCAGCGCCCCATTTGCTGATTTTTTTGAAAAGACCCATGTGCTGTCCCCATTTGGTTGAAGCAGAGACTCAACCTGCTTTTTTTCATGACTTCATATACAAAATTATGGGCGCATTGAATACAGCCTGTCTCATCCGTGCGACTTTATGACCATTGGCGATAAAGCGCCTTCTCAAGGCTTGCCTCTGCCCCCGTCAGACGACATATTAAGACTAGCAAAAAAGGAGTTTGCCGTGAGCCGCAATCCACAAGAATTATTTTTCAATCAGGCCGGTCTTGATTTGGACCAGACCCATAAATTCACCGAAACCGCGCTGCATGGTGCCGATGATGGTGAATTATTTTTGGAATATACATTGTCAGAGGCGTTTTCATTTGATGATAATCGCCTGAAAGCAGCCAGTTTTGACACGTCGCACGGCTTTGGCCTGCGCGCCGTTAATGGCGAGGCGGTCGGCTTTGCCCATGCCACGGATTTATCAATGGACGCGTTGCAGCGCGCCGCGGCCAGCCTGTCGCCGGTGCTTTCTGGCCATTCCGGCACATGGGCTTCCGGCCCGATGGCCGCCGGTAAGGCGCTTTATATGGATGCCAATCCGCTCGATGGCGCAGAATTTACCGATAAGGTGAAATTGCTGGAAGAAATCAATGCCTATGCGCGCGCCAAAGACAATCGCGTGCGGCAAGTTTCGGTATCGCTGGCCGGTGAATGGCAAGCGGTCAGCATTATCCGCCCTGATAGCGCGCCGCTTTTTGATGTACGTCCGCTGGTGCGGCTTGATGTGTCGGTGGTTGTCGGCGAAGGCGAGCAACAAGAAACCGGCCATTCAGGGCGCGGCGGACGGGCCAATTATGCGCAATGGCTGGCCCCTGAAAATTGGCAGGAGCAAGTCAATAATGCGCTCAAACAAGCGGTCACCAATCTCGACAGCATTCCGGCGCCGGCCGGTGAAATGGATGTGGTGTTGGGGCCGGGCTGGCCGGGCATTTTGCTGCATGAAGCGGTCGGCCACGGCTTGGAAGGCGATTTCAACCGCAAAAAAACCTCGGCCTTTTCCGACCGTATTGGCGAGCGCGTCGCATCGCCCGGAGTCACGGTGATTGATGACGGCACGATACCTGACCGCCGCGGTTCGCTGACCATTGATGATGAAGGCACGCCGACTTCCAAAACCGTGCTTATCGAAGACGGTATTTTGAAAGGCTATATGCAAGACCGCCAAAATGCGCGGCTGATGGGCATGGAGCCGACCGGCAATGGGCGGCGCGAAAACTATAATTGCCAACCCATGCCGCGCATGACCAATACTTATATGTTGGGCGGCAATCACGAACCGGAAGAAATTCTGGCCAGCGTCAAAGACGGCATTTACGCGGTCTCTTTCGGCGGTGGCCAAGTCGATATTACCTCCGGCAAATTCGTGTTCTCCTGCACTGAGGCTTATGAACTGAAAAACGGCAAGCTGGGCGCGCCGTTAAAAGGCGCGACGCTGATCGGCACCGGGCCGGAATCGATGCAACGCATCTCCATGATCGGCAATGATATGGCGCTGGATGAGGGCATTGGCACTTGCGGCAAAGCGGGACAAGGCGTGCCCGTCGGGGTCGGTCAACCGACTTTGCGACTGGAAGGACTGACGGTCGGCGGCACGGCGTAAAGCGAAAGGCCTATAAAATATCCAGTATAGACGATAAATCTTCGTCATCTTGGTCGCCAAAAGCCGTCTCACCCAATTGCAAGCCTTCTCCGTCTTTGTCGAAAACATCCAAATCATCATCGGGTAAGCCCTGATTGACATCGATTGCATCCAATTCATGCGTGACCGGCGGTTTGACATCAAAAATCACCGTCTCTTCGAAAATAAGCTGGTCTTGCAAATAGACAGTGACTTCGATGCGCACATTTTCGGCATTCGGGTTAGCAATCACCGCCAAGCTACTCATCGAGGCTTCAATATCGCTGAGATGAAACGCAATCTTTGTCGTTGTCTCGTCATCGGCGCCCGTTTCACCGTCCGTCAAGTAAGATGCAATGAATTCTTCATCATCTTCCAATTGGTAAAAAACACCGCCGAAAATGCTGATCTCAAACTGTAAATCGGTAAACTCGTTTTCGTCGATCAACAAAACATCATGCCCGCCGTCCAAGATATCGCGAAAATAGAAAACACCGTCTTCATCAAAAGTCAGATTTTTCGGCAGCTTCAATTCAATGGTCGGCAATTCTTCCTCGGCAACCGGCAGGCGGACATCAATATTGGCTTCGCTTAACAATGCGTGGCGAATAAGCGCTGCCATATTGGCGGTTTCGGCT
>Ga0181568_10000596_pt1 | contig 32491 bp, 41 predicted proteins | sample 101ome_20_FD_133758 | JGI IMG/M metagenome (GOLD analysis project Ga0181568, IMG submission 133758) | Coastal salt marsh microbial communities from the Groves Creek Marsh, Skidaway Island, Georgia - 101404AT metaG (megahit assembly) | ecosystem: Environmental > Aquatic > Marine > Intertidal...
CCATGATCAATTAAATCATTGCATAAATCAATCCAATCTCGTCGTTTCCAATTTTGGCCAGTCCTACCTCCACGTGATCGTAGTTTCGGCATAATACATACAGTATCATGTTTAGAAAATGATGATAATAGATTAGATATATCAGATTTTACATCCTCATGAGGCATTAAATGACAAAATATGCCAGGCGGCTTATCTACTAACGCATTAATATGTGCCGGCGTATGGATCACTGCATTAGGAAATATTTCCTTACAATATTCTTTTATAAAATCAGGCGTAATGTCGCCGGGTTTGACGCCTATGGTCGCTGGATGAATACATTTTGATGTAAGATCTTCTGGCAAAGGATGCACATCGACATAATTTGCATACAACATACTAAATGCAGGATATGTAACAACTACATGTTCTTCGTTATTAGTAAGTTGTGCGCGTAGTCGTGGCGAATGCCAATTCATTGCATAGCTAAATTCTCCTACGAATATATGTACATGCTTCTTATTCATTACTTGTAATTATCCTTTATTCCAGACCAAAGTTGTTGTATAAATTGTTGCTGATGCTCACGCGGCAGGCCATTAAAGTGCCAAAACCATGCCATGTTTACAAAATAATTACTATGCAATATTTCTTTACGCATCAAATGAGTCAAGTTAAATTTTTCTGACATGTATACAATATCAGTTTCATTATATGCATTGAAATAATTGAATGGTGTCTGATCAAAGCCTTTACGTACTTGCTTTTGAAAGCTTGTTATTGTTTCAGCATTTTCTTTATAGAACTCCTTGAAGCCGTCAATCAATGATCGCTGCTTCTGAGAAAACATTATAACACCTGAGTTAAAATAGCGTTCCCAATCTAACGAAACGCCTTCAAATAATTGCTGATATAAGTTTATACCTTCCCAAATCCAGCCTAATCCAGAATTATCTCGTACTACATGTAATTTGTCTTCAGGGTATATTTCAAATATATTCGGCGCATCCCAATGTACCATTACATCTGAATCGATATATAGATATTTATCATATCCAGGCTTCTCATCAAAAATAAAATATCTAAACCAATGGGGTGTGCCTATATCTAATGGCGGCGTATCAATAACATGAAAATCTATATTATGGCGAGAGCAATAATGTTCCCAACTTTGTTTTGTGATATTGAAAATACCATTATCATCAACATTTCGATTTTTAGAATTAACGGCTAATGTGTATATCAAATATTTACTCAACAGTTGCTCCTTTAAATGTTTGTATCATCTCATACCAATATAATAACAAATTTTCAATACTATATGCTTTTTTTACTGTATGTCTAGCGTTTTCTACAATTTCATTACACTGATCAACATTATCTTTTACCCACTCTACCTTTTCGATTAAGTCAGACCAATCTAATGCACATGGTATATATGTTTCATATGGCTTGTATATATTTGGATATGTAATAACATCATCCATATTGGGCTTGATCATAACACTACCGAACTGTATTATTTCAAAATCTCGAAAACATAATTCACCCATACCATATGGAGACAATGTACATTTGCTACGACGCATCATATTAGCAAATTCCGGAAATGGACGTTTATCCGTTTCATATGAAATACCCGATGATGTGTTTAGAACATCCCATGCGCCAGTACGATGGGCCGTGTACATTAAATCATTACGTACGCCATGGTCGCTATTTTCTTTATGAATGCCTTGATAAATTGCACATACATCGATATCACGAGTTAAGTTAGATTGGTCGAATTTAGTATAATTAGGATTGTAATATCCAAAGTTCCATCCCGTTAATTTTATACGATCATAATCTTCTTGAGAAATATTATATGCAAGATCTAGATCACTACCGTTACCGAAAAACCATTTGTTAAATGCAGATGGCATGTTATATCTATTGCGAGTTGTTTTTGCAGTCTTAAACAAGTATTGTGCGCCAGACTCTTTAAATACCTCATATGCAGCCATAAGTGATGTCGAATCAGACCCATCGAATAAGAAATAGTCGCCTGTTTTTTTCGATAGAGCATCTATACCTATACTAACACTATCGTGTAATGGAATAGATTTATTTAGAAAATCAGCCATGCCGATGAATTCATAATCATAACTACCATCTTCTATGAACTGAACACCAATTTGTTGAAAATGGTCTGCATACATTAAAAATGGCCTAAATGTATGATTATTACGGCCTTTATTCCAATTTGTTAATTTGATCTTGATCATATCGTGCTATAAAATGCATTCTGACGACGTTGCCGGTCAATAGTTTTAGGATGTATTAAGCAATACTCATCATTAGCAGGCAGTTGGCCATGACTTCTATGTCCTTTAATAACTTCATGTACTGCATTCTGCCACTCAATCTCCGGTAGATTACGAAATATCCTGCATTGGTAATCCGGAAAGTTTACTCTGCCATTTTTATCTACATTCCATTTCCAGCGTCTGATATCTTCGGCTTGCAACCCGTCAACTGTATTTATTCGCGGAACCCATAATACGTCTACATCTTTATTAGACTCTAATATTGTCGGTAACATGGCAATTAAATATTCATCTGGATACTCGTCCGCATCAATCTGAAAGATCCATTCGCATTTACAACACCGTTTTAGATTATTCTTAAACGCTGCAAAATTGCGATCTAATGCATACTCTACTACTCGTACATGCTCTGAAAACTTATCTAAAACATCACGTACATTGTCTGTAGTATTGCCAATATCACATTGTACTACAATTTCAGAACCGGCAGTAATCGCAGAAACTAACTGTTCAAGTAAACGATTTAATTCAACATGTTCATTGTGAACTGTTATTGCGTAACTGATATTCATTATATGCCTGTTCTACCTTATTATATAGTTCATCTAACGCTAGTTCAAAGTCAGACTTATCAAATGTCAATGCATTCTCTACATCTAGTCTAGACGTATAGTATTCACCTGTTCTACCTGGGATAGGATACTTCTCTCGCTCCTCACCTATAATATCTACTAAACCAGCAACTTCCCAACGTAATGTTTCAGCGGATTCGCCGGCACAATATAACATTGCACCAGGCATCTGCAGAAATGCTGGATACCATACCAATCCCCTGTCATCATCTTCTACTCGACAGTCTTTCATTAACTCACTAATTCCCTTCTCAAATGCTTCAACGGCCTCTGAACCTATCTTCATATGGTCTGCAGTAGTCCATCCCGTTTCCATACACATATATGATATCAATCCCGTATTTTCATCAGCTTCTTCTAGTACACATAAGTTATCGGTAATGGGCGATTTGCTGTCATACTCTGCTTTTACGTCTATATCTGTCATGCTTCTATCTTTTTAAGTTTAGGTAACTTCAATTTAGGTGTTTCATTAGTATCATTTTTCTTGAGTTTAGGTAACTGCAACTGTACTTGTTGTGGTGTTGTCTCTATGCCTTTATCTACATACTCACAAAATAATGTTGCCATTGCATCTAAACTAAATTCCGTTTTACTTACATATGCCTGACGTTTAGCCGCTACCAAATAGTTTTTATAATTATCAACACAATCCTTTAATACGCTAGCGGCATATGAATAATTAACAGTAAACCATTTCGAACCTTCGAGTAAGAATTTATCCGCGGCAGATTTATGTACTGGTGTTTTATCGCCAGGCAGTGGATGAAAATGTTTCAAGAAATCTTTATGCCCGGAATAATCACTAGCAATCACTGGCTTGTTAGATAATGTAAATTCTAACAATGGACGTCCAAAGCCTTCGCCTTTAGTAAATGATATCATTGCTTTAACTTTACTATGATTATACAATGAGTTCATCTCTTCATCAGATAAATCGCCATGTATAAGATAAATACTAGGAGCTTTATCGCCATATGGTTCGATAATTTGCTGAATTTTGCTCATGATATGATCACGATCCATTATACTAAACGTTGCATGACTAGTCTTGAGTATTAATCCAGGTTTGTTATGACTGGCTTTATTTTTAAATGCCTCGCAGAAAGTTTTAATCATCATGCCGACATCTTTCCTATCTTGTCCCAAATCTCCCTTTAGCCAATGACCGACGAACAAGAAGTTAAATTTTTCGTTTATTGTATCTAAGTACTCATTTACCGAATCATGTACCTCGTTAGACTTAAGCTTGCGATATATATCTAAATCAGCTCCCTCAAACAATACTTCTACTGGCTTTTCAATTTTCGTCTCACCTAGTTTCTCATTAGTCTTTGGATCCATTTTATCATAAGATACACTTGTCAATGATTCTTTAGTAAATTCAGATGTTGCTAATATTAGATCCATACGATTACAACCTTCAATAAACTCGCCAGGCGGCTGGTCTGTCTCTACACCAGCAGTAATACCAATATTATATTTACCATGAGCCTGAAATTCATTTGCTACCGATACTTGTATAAATACATCTGGCTGACGATTTATATTTGCCCGGGCAATTCGCTGCTCTATTTGTCGATGCATTTCATTATCAGATTTTAATGCATCTGTGGGAGTATTTCCCCATGGTAATGATATAATTTGAATATCATATTTATCTGCTTTAATTAAAGCTGCGACTAAGTCTCTAGTATGGTTGCCGTAACCCGATCGGGTAGCTACTGGCCCTTGTACTACTACAAATGGTTTCATAACACTCCTACTTTTTCAAATTCATGTTTTTTAGCTTTAGTAACTTTATACATACTAAAGGTTTTGCGTGGTGTCCATTTATCTAAACACTCATTAATACATTCGATAAATCTAAACGACATACGACTAGCTGACATATTCGACTCATTTCCAGCGACCCAATCGCGGCCAGCAAGCCCATCGGCTACTCGTTGATCTGTTGGCATATTATACCAATACAGTATTGCGGCGGCAACATCTTTGTAGTCGCATCTATCATCGAAAATATATGGTGTAGCAGGCGATCCTTGCAAGGACCTATTTGTCGGAAATACTGGCTTAGCCCATCGTGCATGTTGTTTGTAACTTCCGTTATGATTAGACGGGAACTCTGTAGTAAACTCTATCCATTCGCCTTTATCATCTTCAAATCTACAATGATCTTGCAATCCGCCAGTTACGTTATTGATAATTGGCGTACCAGACATTAACGACTCTGCTCCGGATAATCCAAACCCTTCGTTCGATGCAATGTTAAGTGTTACGTCAGCTAGATTATACATAAAGTTCATGCGTTTAACATTGACATGGCCATTAGTAAATAAAACTTTATAATCTGGGCAAACGGCATTCTTCACTGCCATTAAATCTGTACCGTTATTATCACTAACTTGCGTATGCATTAATAATGCACATCGATCGGCTTTTTCTTTTGGCAGATTTCTACAAAACTCATTGAATGCCAAAACTACATCGCCGGGCTGCTTTCTACGTATATTACGATTTGTCCAGTATACTATAAAATCGACATCATGTGTGCGTTTGAAATCATCTCTAAACTTTACATACTCATCCCAATCTTTATCTAAAGAATCTAACGGCCGGTAATTTTTTTCATTGATACCATGTGGGACCCATTGAACTGCCCAATCTGGCTTAGGAAATTTTTGCAGTACATTTTTTACGATATTTTGTGTCTGTCTAGAGATATTCATAATCAAATCACATGACTCGTAAAACGGCTCATTCCAATGCGGGTATGGTAAGTCATCCCATATGTTATAATACATTAAAGGAACTTTACGTCGTATCTGATGTTCTATTTGATATAACCATCCCCAAAATCTAGGATCCGTAAAATGTAATATAGCATCAGGCTGTTCAATGTTCATTATTTGTTGTAGCAACGCTGGATTGCCGTATCCCGAACATGGATATATTTTTACATATGCATCTTTAACGCCTACCTCAGTTGCTATTGAATCGCTTAAATCAAACACCTTGCCTTCATCTGGGTGTTTCATTGCAGCACCTAATTGTACCCAATCATATTCGTGTGCCGTCCCTAATACGAATTCTTTAGACATTGTAGCAATACCTGAATGCATTCGCATATCATCGGATAATAATAAAATCTTCTTCTTTTTCTTTTTGTTAGGATCTATCTTCCTAAGTTTAGGTAACTGTATTTGTTGCATTAAATCTCCTTGTAACCGTTCTTTTTACTATATATAAATATGCTTTACGTGACAATGACTACCTTTTTACCTAACCGTTTTGCCGATCGAATTGCACTTTCTGTACCTGAGGCTTTGTCCCCGTCGGATATATATGCAATCATTACATCGCAATCTCGTGCTATCAACATATTACGATGATGAAATTGGGAAACGTGATACGGCTTTTCATAGTAGCTTTCAGTCATTGCACTATAAAGATTTTTTGGCGTATGTGCAGGATTAAATTCTCTGTAATCTACGCCGAACTCTATTGCATATTTTTTTGCATATCTATCTGCGCCGTCTTTTGCTCCACCTGATATAATCATTAACTCTTCACTGAATTGATGCTTGAGAGTTGTTATCATATCACGTATCTTGCGTGGCTTCTCATATCGTCGCGAACCAATGATTGCCACTTTCATTCTCGTATACGTTTGGCATATGGACATAGGTCATCACGATCTGCAAAATCGCAATACTTGCAATTCTTTTTATTCTTACCTGCTACCGCAGGATATGTTCTTGTTTCATTATAGTTGCCATCTTTATCAAAACACATACCAACCCATTCATTCAATGAACGCTTCAATTTGTTTCTAGTCGGCTTACCACTTGCTGGTATAAATTCTTGAACACGTCGTTGCGGGAACATAGCACCTTCGACAAGCTTTCGTTTAACAATAAAATATAAGATGTCAATTTTCTCTACATCAAATCCAAACTGTTGCGCGAAATACTCTTTATACAATACCAATTGTGATGTACGAATCTTATCAGCTTTCTGATACTTATTCCATCCCATTGTGCTTGTCTTGATATCAATAATCTTAATACGATCCGTATTCTTATTGCGTATAACGACGTCCAAGAATCCCATCATCATTACAGATTTATTATCTTCATCTGCCTGGTGATATATTGGTAACTCAATACCGACAAGCTCTTCATTCCTAGCTGAGAAATATCTACTACGATTCTTTTTAATGAAATCTAAGATTGCAACACCATCTTGCCAGAACTCCGTAAGTTCGAACTTATTAGAAAAATGTTCATCCATCTCATCAACAGACTTTTTATACTCTTCAGCCATAGTCTCACGTAGCATCGAATGCAAATCTAATTCATCTGCTTTCTTTGCAGATTCTTCAAACAATGTCGTCAAATATGTCTGCAACGTTTCATGGAATGCAGTACCAAACAACGTATGTATACTTTGAGAAAATTTTCTCATACCTTTAACATATGCTAGCTCCCATTGCTTAGGGCATTTGCTATACATTGAAAACTGAGAATATGAAATTTTACGCTCGCCCTTTGGCTCACGTATATTCAATTTAATTAAATTTTTCATACTTAAAGTATTTAACTACAAAATTGCTAATTGGTATTTCCGAATATGTTACATCTTGAGTGACATGGTTATTTATCACTACATTCATTGTCGTATTATTCAATTGTTCCATTATAACCGCATCATCTATTTTACGAACCATTCTACCGTTATAATAAAACTTTAGATACTTAGGATTCCATTCTAACTTATACTTTATAAAGTTCTTCGTCGGATCCTTAAATCCCATGTAATGACTTTTAGGTCCAATCATTTTGTTACGGCCGGCAGCTTTATAATGTACATTGGTATCTATATGCCATGGCGCCCACCATTTGCTCCAATTGAATCTACTATAATTAGGATGCTTTTTTGAATATCCTTCAAATATATCAATCTCCGGGGGCCATGTATCCCAACTCCATAACCAAAATGCTGGCCATAGATTTTTTCCATATGGTAACTTAGCTTCGATTTCAAATGTACCGGGACCAAACTCTTTTGTACATGATATAAGTCCTACACCGATCTTAGGACGAAGATTGTATTCTTCAAACTCTTTTGGATTATAATGCGTCTTGAGTACTAACCGATCATCTATACCGATTTGTACGGCACTCGGATCATACCAACAGTATGGCTTATCTTTATGTAATCGGCCCCACCTTTCTTTGGTTAACCAAGTATATCCAGACCAATCAATTGTTTTCATTTCGCTATCCTATACTTAAATATAATGAATAATCATCACGATTCCAATTGATCTATACGTCTTTGTAAATACCAAGCCGCTTTTTTTAGATCTTCAAGTTCCGTATCTATATCTTTCTTACCTGCTCTAGAAACGTATTTTACTACATTACCAAGACAAAAATCTAAGTCCCATGCTTCTATCACACGTATTACCTCATATATCTGATCACCTCCGTAATGTGCCGGGTGATGTACATGTTCTTTGAATTCGACTTTGTTAGTAGTCTCTCGAATTACTTTAGCCATTGTTTTATTTCCTTTTCATTCATTCCATATCCAATGAGTAACTCTTTTAACTTATCCGGGTCAACATGCAGCCAAATTTCAATATACTGAGTTGCTTGTATCTTCGATATTTGAAAATGGTCAGCTATTGCCTGAACAAGTTCCTTATCATACTTATCTTTCTTTTTACCTTTAATGTATTTTGCGAACATTTTTTTCTCCGGTAACACATCGTAATATAACTGATATACATGTTTTGAACTCAATGGTCCGATCGTATATTGTTGAAATGTATCTATAACCTCAATCAAATCATAATGCATTGATAGCCAACGATTGATGATATATGGCGTAAATGACTTATGATCCTGTTCATCAAGTGTATTCCATTCCTTCTTTTCATTAGTAATACCAGCGATATGGTCAAAGATAGTACGAGCCTTTTTCATTTCGGCCGAAATTCTTCGTTAATATGCCCACAGTCATCACAACGAAAACTCGGTACTGGAACAATTTGTTCTTTACCAGTAGGAGAAATTAGTGCTGATAACCGTTTGAATGCATGTATTTGCCGAAAAAATCTTCCTTCACAACTTTCACATACAATGTTATCCAGATCCTCTGGCTTAATATTAATGTTTGCTTCGGGCGGCGCTTGTCCGTCCATTCCTACTATTCTACTCATTATTTTAACTCATTTAATAATTTTACAATCGTGGCCATTGCATGTAATTCTTTGTCAACCGCAAATGCATCCTGATATTGCTGTTCTGCTAAAATAAGTATTACACTAGCAATATGCCCTTTAGCATAATTATCTATCTCATCAAATAAAAACTTATACAATGCTGTGAAATCTTTTACTCTACTATCTGCTATAGTCTGTCGAATTGATTTAAATGCATCTTTCTTGCTAGCATCGCTCTTAAGTATATCCAAAACTTTTGTCATATAATTAGCTTGAATGATACTAGTATCATCAACACGTAGTTCATTATCAACAACCTGCATTTGGCATGCATTTAATACACGTCGAATATCCGGATATCCTGCGTTAATGATAGTCGCTAAATTTTTCATATCATACTTAACCTGCATTTCATCTAAGATATTGACAATACGCTTAGCCACCTCCGTTTTATTCGGCGGTGTAATGCCGAACACTTGACATCTAGACTGAATTGGGTCGATAATCTTTTCTACATAGTTACATGTAAGAATGAACCTAGTTGTCTTAGAGAATGTTTCCATGAGATTGCGTAGCGCGGCCTGACCGTTCGGTGTCATATAATCGGCCTCATCGAGTATCACAATCTTCCATCTGCGAAAACCAACTGTACTTGCAAAGTTCTTGATCTTAGTACGTACCGTTTCAATATTATTTTCATCAGATGCATTAACATACATGATATCCGAATCTACATTATTTGCAATGATCTTTGCCAATGTAGTTTTACCTGTACCTGCTCCGCCGTAAAATAGCAAATGCGGAACATCGCCAGATTCCAGATATAATTTTACTTTATCGATGACATGTTCATTGCCGACATAACCATCCAATGTTGCGGGTCTAAATTTCTCGACCCAAAGAGTGTTTTCAATATTACCAAACATATGTTTTATTTCGTAAACGTTTTATCATTTACCAGTTGAACCATAACCGCCATCGCCACGTTCAGTCTTAGACAGTTCTTCGACTTCTTGCATCTCAATATTAAGATAAGGAATAATTATCAATTGTCCAATTCTATCACCATCTTTATAACGCTTCAAGCTAGCAAAATAACTATCAGGCTTGAACTTATATCTAAATGTTATCTCGCCGCGGTAACCAGAATGCAATACGCCAACGCAATTAGCCAATACGAGATCTGTTTTTGATACAGATGATCTAGGAAATAGTAAACCAACATGACCCGGGGGAACTTCAATTGCTAGTCCGGTATGATATTCGATAAAATTATGTTCGGTATCAATACGATGGCCAACTGCTGTTATATCCAACCCCGCATCGCCATTTTTAGCATATGTAGGCGTAACAGCTCGTTCAACTAATTTTTTGAACTTAACTTGCATATTAACTAGCCTGTAATTGTACGAGATAATAAGTAGACTTATATGTCTTGGACTCGAACGTTACACGTGCCAAACCAGCCTCAGACACTTCCATTTTACCAGTCTCGGCATCTTTATTTGCAACTAGAATCTCTTTGAATAAGTTTGATGAAAAACAAACAACCCCCATATCATCTGCATCAGTTACATCTAAACTAAATTTGATACGATTATTATTAATTGAAGAATAGTTGATAATGATTTCTGCGGCATCCGTATTTGACTTGATTGCAAAATTTTCAGATTCCGGCAATGCATTCTTAGCTTTAATAAACTTGTTAGTAAAGTCTTTAGTAATATCAAAGGTAACATTCCAATCTGGTGTATTTTTAAGATCGGGCACTTGCCGAATTACTGATAAATCTGCTAACATGAATGTCATCTTCATGTCTTTATCGTTAATTGCAATATTAACAGCTTTACCGTCAATATCATTTACATTAACCTCAACATCTTCACTAACTGCCGAGAGCATTTTAATAAGTTGCGGTGTTGCATATACGCCGAGTTCTGAATTGCCAAGGCTGAAACTATCGGTTGTAGTCATACCAATAACATTTTGATCATCGGTAATGAATTCTGTCGTTACTCTATCTCCTTCGGATATCCATTTAACAGAAGTAGTTGCTCCTGCTAGATGATAACGACTAATAAAATTTAGTAGGTCTGTTTTTTTCATAGTTTTGTCTCTTCAAAGAATTGATTAAATACGTCCTTGTTCATAGTTGATATACTATTACCGCCGAACTTCTGATAATACTGTTTATATTTTTCGTATACCACAATTGCTTTATCTGGGTCAGCAAACATTTCATGCATACTTTTTAGTACTGCTGCCAAGTCATTTGGTACTACATATTGTGCAACTTCTGGGTGAGCTGCAACAATTTTATTCACTTCTTGTATTGTGTTCATAAATACATGCACATTATGTAGTACCATTCTAGGCACAGCATCCGCATTATAGTTATGTAACATGTTCCAAGTAAAGTCTTTACATGCCGGACAATCTAATGAACATGCAACATGAACATCATTTTCTAATTCTGGAATATTATCTCCTTTGGGCATGTAAAGGTCTGTAAATGACAATTTTTTAAAGTTATGTGAATGTAAGTACGTACCGTATACAGGATATTGTCCTGGCGAACTGGAATCAGTACTAATATAAATACGATTATCCGTAAGCTTATTCATTAACTTCTGTAATGTTGATAATATAAAGAAATCTGATATTTTCGATATGCCCAGTAGGTGAACGAATTCATTATTTGGCTTTTCAAATTCTCTATTCTTCAACATTAATGCTAATGCCCACATAAAGTCTACTAACTTCTGCGGACCTCCTATACACCAGCCATTAAATTCAAAGTGCTTAAATTTATTATACCACCATTCATATTCTTGTGCATTAGATCCTTGTAACATATTTAAAAACTTAGTTTTACCTGATTGATGTTTTTCGAACCACGCAAAATTATCGTAGCTAATATCTGCACATTGATAAAATGCATTTTTATATACCGTTTTCGGTGGTATATCTAAATTAGCAGCAACATCTGAATTAGCTTCTAGCCAATGAAATATTTTTTCTCTCAGGTCATCACTATATTTCAGCGCACCTGTTGCAATTTGGTATCCTCCACTATCACCAAATACCAATGTATCATCGCCTAAGCCAAATTGCTGGCGAATATCCATCTTCTTATAGTAATGCCCAGCTGTGATCAAAAAATACTTATGCCGAAATTTTTCAGGATATTCATCAGAGTAAAATCTACACGTAGTACCTGATGATAGTTTCTGATCTTTGATCAATGATGATGCAAAGCCGCCAGCAGATAATGACGGATAATATATAAATTCTTTATCGAGCGAGTTCATTAATTTCCTTGATTAGATCATTACATGAAAAATAATGATCATGCAAAAATTTTGATTGTACAGACAACTTAGGGAATATTTGCGATTCCGGTTGACTCATCATTGTGCGAATATATTTTATAAGTTTATGCCGATTTGCTTCATATGACTCATATGACTCTGTCCATTCGCTAGGATATTTAAATGTATCATCATACATCTCGCAGTAACTTAAGCGATCTGGAACACATGGGATTGCGTTTGCCAAGCATCCTTCATAACACGAAATACCTAATGTCTCTTGCAGATTAGCTGAAAAAACCATACGTGCTTCTCTAAGTAGTTTATGGTATTGTTCTTTCGTTAACTTGTCTTCTTGGCATACAACAAATTCATATTCAGGTATATGTTTTTGCAAATCTTTAAAGATATCAAGCTGTTTCTCTGGAGCAATCCTATGCGGAAATAAAATTAAATCTCTTTTATGTGTTGTCGGCGTAATTGTACTTTCCAAATACTCCATAGGCCAACCTGTCCGTAGCGTCGAACAATCGAATCCAAATGTACTTTGAAATAATCGAATATGATAATCGCTGGCAAACCAATTATAGTCAATTGCTTCGGCCATAGCATGCTCACAATGATTAACCCATTTATCTTTTATAAGACGTCCTAAGAAATCATTTTCGTCGTAGTTACCTGCATGCCAGAGAGCATGTATCTTAATTGGAATGTCCAATAATTGACTCATATATTTTAATTGCAATATAGTTGGATTCCATGCATCTGTATAAAGAAATTGATCACCGGGCTTAACCTTTCCTTCACAGAATAGGCGGCCAATTTGCATCATCTGCGCGCTCTTGTAGATGTTCGTTCCTCCAAAATTCAGAAAAGCTCCGGGGGTCGTGGCCGCCGGAATATCGTCTGGTCCTTCGATAATTTCCACCGCGCCAATATCTAAGGACTCTCGCAACAGCTTCGGTATATGTGTCTTCCATTCTCCAGTATATCTAGTTTCTACGGGTTCAAGGTCTACAATAAATAATGTATTATTTGTCGTTTGTATATCCATCTGATGTAACCTTTTGCATATTATATTTTGTAATGCAATGCAGACTATACGAATCATGCACTACTTTAATAGAATCTGTAGATTTTAGCAAATCAAAATCACTATCATGATACATGTACATGATATGTACTTTATTACGTATCGCCGCGGGCACATTACGTAGATCTGCGAAGTTAACTTCTAATGTTACTAATATGTTATGATCTAAAATCCAATTCAAAAACCATTCCCATGTACGGCCGGCGACGTCGTTATTAATCAATTGTGTAGTAGCCGTGGAGCAAAAGTATATATGTGGGTATTTTGGTACAAATGTATCAAGCATATTAGTACTAATATCGCCAATAAATACTGTCTTCATGCCTGAGTATCGACCCTCACATTCGATACCAAGCCAATGTTCTTTATATCCTATCATAATGTTAATATAAGTTGTTTTTTTCAGAAAGCAAAGAATTTACCCAAATTATTGTTTTCGGGTATTCTGCCCCAATCAAGGGCATCATAAAAATCGTTTAGTTTATTTTCAAAAGAAGATTTAAAGATCTTATCATGATCTATATATTGATTAACAAAATCTACAATCGGCTGCGGGTCTTCATAACCTTTCATTGCAATTGAATTAAGATTCATTGGATTCTTTTTTAGATATGTCCATTTAATCTTCTCACCATTAATTATACTACGTACTGATTTAATTTTATGATATCGTAACATATCATTATAATTAATAGCAGATTTAACATGTACAGGCGTACCTTTTGCTGCAGGCGCGAATGGTGATGCGCCTTTTGTCAAATACTTGGTAACGTTTTTAACACCTACCGGAAACATTATTTCTAACAAATCGCGAGACTTGATAGACTCTTTAAATGACAATATCTTTTCATCTAAGTCTGTCTTATCAATATCATTGAGTATGTCTTCTAAGACCTCTGCCATAAATGATCTAAATGCCGGCGGGAATGATGACCGTACGACGTCTAACCCTTTTACATCAAGTCGAGAAATTGTATGCCCCTCTTGATTAATTAGCCATTGAGCATATCGTTTCTTTGCAATCCAAAGGCCGGCTTTTGCTACAAACTCTTGTTTAATATCAAATCTATGCGTGTCAACATTATGAAACCGCTTACCATATAAGTCATATGCATTGTTTATGAAATTCTGTACTTCGGATGCAATTTCAATTGTCTTATCCGCCATCCACTTTTCATCAGTTATATCATACTCCGGATATCGTTTCTCTATCAATGGCAAAGATGAAAAGAATGTAGAGTCTGTATCCGTATAAATGCAATAATCTTTATCAATACCAAGTTCTTTACGATAATATTGATTGCCTATATCTGCAGTAAACTTGATAAGTTGTTGTCCGGTACTCGTAATAGCAACCGCATTATCTGGATCAAAGAATCTAAATCCAGGATTGCCTAATACGCCGTAAAATGAATTCAAAAGAATTTTAGTAACAAGTTGCATTTGATCGTAATAAACTGCTTTAGCAGTATCACCTTCCTTTTCAAACTTCTTACGTAAATTTTTGTACTCTACGCGTTCATTAAACCATTTATCAAGTATGGACGGCAAAAAGCCGTTTAATTTACGATCATATACAACGCCGTTCGCTGCAATAGAATAGTCATTTGATTCTAAATATGCTTTAAGATCAGCTGCAGACTCCCATCCATTCCATCCATCTGTATAATGAGTACCAGTGCCTTTAACATAACCTTTGCCATCAAAATTATCTAACTTAGTTACTTTAGTTTCTGGTGAAACGTTAAGTGTCATGATAATACTAGGATACAAAGATGTTAAGTCAAGGTCATATACCCATTTATATCTACCTGGATTCGGTGCCTTTACATATGCTCCTAATAAGTCTAATGGCTCATCTGAATTTCTCGGTGCTCTACTTGGTGCTACTATACCATTACGTTTAAGGTATGTTAATGCAGCTCCATCAAGATATCTAGTTGCAAATAAGAAATCTTCATATGGCACATGACCTTTATGACAAATACCTCTTGCAAGGTCAATCAATTTCATCTTATCATCTAATTCAACGACAAGATCTACGTCATTCATATTATAATCGACATATTTCTGTATATCATCTTTTAATAGATCGTTTAATGTGCCGTCATATTTAATCTTACCTTTACCTAATTCTTTCTGCGAAATAGCTTCTAACGAATAACTAGATTCTTGAGAATATGTAAAGTTTTTATATAACGCCATATAATCCAAACACGATACACCTGAAATACGATAACGATTGCGGTGTTTAAGCCATATAACATCTTTAATAGGCGATAATGAACGAGCAAACTGCTGTCCCATTACATTGACCATACGATTGAATAAGTATGGGATATCAAAAAAGTCGATATTCCAGCCCGTAATGATTGTAGGCTGAATTTCATGATACTTACCCATAAATTTTTGTAACAACTCATATTCGGTTGCACATGATATCGTAGATAAGTTATCACGCTTCATCGATGGCACATCGCCATTTTTATCTAGGATCCATACAAACTTTTCATCACCCGCAGCATCATATATTGCAATCGATGTTATTTCATTTTCAGCAGTCTCTGGCGTAGGAAACCCATCTTCCACATCAACCTCGATATCAATGTACAACGTACGATGACCGATAGATGCTTCATCGGAATCTGTGTATAAGTCTATCAATGTACGAGTTTCTGGGTTGATATCAGACTCATATAATCCTTGCTCATCACGATCGAAGTCATATATTTTTGAAACGCGATTGCCATCTAATGCAACACAATCGCCCCAATCAGACTTGCGATATGCATATGATTTATATTTAAATGAATGATATCCTTTTCTATCATCCCATATATGTACTGAGTTATCAGCTTTACGATATGCTATTGCTTGATACATTAAACGAGCTCTTCAATAATTCCAACTGCTTCGCTTAATATAAGTACTCCTACGGCTAAAGGCAAATGAAATGGTAAACAAATATAGCCAATAATACGTATAGCAGATTTAGCGAAACTCACGTATTGATGTTTAAGTGGATCTGGATGATTCATGTTATATCTTGTATATGTTTCTATAGTTACGTTTTAGACCGTCGTCATCAAAACCATAACCGACAACCCATTCATCGCCAATAGTAAAGCACGTATGGTCGGCTGGAAATGCAGTTCCGTTACGCTCTACTAAAGTTACAATCTTGACACTAGCTGGCTCGTGTTGTGCTAACCGGTCCAATATTTCTTTCATAGTTGCGCCCGTATCCACAATATCTTCAATGATATATACGTGTTTATTTCGTAGGTCAGTTTCTATTCCTTTTGTAAATTGTACGCCCTGCGAATTATCTCGGCCATGATATGACTTAGGCCGTATAAAATCAATTTCAATATCGATACCCATATCTCGTACTATATCAGTAAAAAACATAAAGCCGCCGTTCAATACACATACCATTACAGGTGGATATGCATTGCCGCTATTCTTATGTTCCTCTGATATTGTATGTGCCATAGCACGTACACGACGCTCTATTTTATACTCAGGTATTAAAATTTCCATAACCTCTCACGAATTCATAATATTCATTCCTAGTTGCTGGGTCATTCTTGAATGCACCTGTCAACTTACTTGTCTTCATACTAGCACCTCCATGTTTTACACCGCGGCATTGTACACAATTATGAGTAGCTTCAATCATAACCGCAACTCCATTATTATTGTCAATAATTGAATCAATTGCATTATGTATCGCTACGGTTAGTTGTTCTTGTATAGCTCCGCGTCGAGCAAAATGTTCTACCAAGCGATTAAGTTTACTAAGACCTATAACTTTACTATCCTCACCTGGTATATATGCTACATGCACTTTACCCATAATAGTTTGATGGTGATGTGAACACATTGATGTCAGCGGTATACCGCCTTCGAACACCATACCATCATATCCATCGGATGGGAATGCAGTGATTGATGGTGGTGCTTCATATCGACCAGCCCATAAATCATTAACATATGCTTTCGCAACACGCCTAGGTGTATCGTTTGAGTTAGGATCGTCGCGCCAATCACATTTCAACGCATCTAGAAATTCACCGAAGGCGGCCGCTGCATTAGTTATCATTTCATCTTTTTCGTCATCCGTTAATGGCCGGCCTGCAGCAACGCCATTAGCAAAGCCTTGGCGAACGAGTTCTAAATTCACTTTATTTGTCATTGCCATTTCCTGTTGAAATCATTGATATATCAGACTCTCTAACTAACAAATATGTCTCGTTATCTAATATAACTTCATTATCACCTCTCAATAAACGGCCGTGTAGTAATGCAACATCACCAGGGGAAACTGTCATCGGGATACGGTCGCCAGTTTGTGTAAATAATCCAGGACCGCATGCAATGACATCGGCATATTGATAATTATCATCATTCGCTGTAAGAATGATACCTGATTTAGTTTTTTCTTGACCTTGTTGTTTTTTCAACAATACCTGGTCACCTGTTGGCTTCATTTTCATTTTAGTTCTTCCTCTGCTCTATGTGACATGATGTAGTTATGTAATACAATACTATCTGGTAAGAATATTACATCTGTTTTATGTGCATTTTTACCAGGTTGCACTATAATAATTTTGTTCTCTGCAGGAATCGTACAAGATACGAAACATGCAGCAATTAACATAAAAAATAACTTTTTCATTTGTATCTACTTTATACTGCTCGATCTGTATCAAATGCTATGATATGATCTCTGCCGGTCATGTTATAACCATGTTCTGCACAGAGCTCAAATACTAACGGATACATTTTAATTAACTGTTCTCTAGTATCTCCTGCAGGCATAATATATGTTTTATCTTTGGGAATTCCTAATTCTATACGATATTGTTCTAGTTCTTTTAAACATTGTTCGGTACCATCCCAAACCGGTTTGTAGTGATAATCCTTATGAAAGTCAATCATTTCTCGAATTGCCTGAGTATTAAGTCTATACTTCTCATGCTGACGGATAAACCTTTCATCAACAATCTTACCGCCGGGCGTACTAATACCCAACTCAGGGACAGAGTTAGAAAACTTAGGACTAAGAGAAATGAGATCAATCGGGTAATCAGTTTCAACAAAATGCGACCCCTCAGTTTCAATAGTTACTGTTATGCCTTTACTCTGAGCAAGATGCATTAATTCATTTACCAGAGCAGGCTGCATAGTCGGTGACCCGCCCGTCAACATCATTTCTTTTACATGCGGATTCCTATCATAAATATCGATAATATCATTGAAAGTATACTTACCTTTCTCTGGGTGTATAGATGAATACCAACTATCACACCAACCGCCTTCGCCGAACCAACATCTATGAGTACAGCCTGTTACTCGAATTGCAATTGTCGGTCTGCCAAATCTACTACCTTCTGATTGTACACATCTATACAATTCATTAATTGGTAGCACTTTATCATAATCTTCAATTCTCTTAGTCGCCATAATACTCCGCCATATTTTCAGAATGCTCCCAGCACTGTACTTTATATACATTAACTCGGCCTTTAGTTTCTTCTTTGATCATACGATTGACAACATTGTAAACCCATTCTGCAAACTTTTCGCAGCCGACATCATTCATGATACGAAGTTGTAGCAAATCCGAATCATGTAATTTTTTAAATTCATCTAGATATGGATCATCAATTGCTACAATTGTTGTATGATCAAACATATGTGATAATTCATCTTTAATGCCATTTCGTTTAAAACAACCGAAATCACATACCCAGTTACGTTCGTCTAGATCACCTTCGAACCATACTTTAAAATGAATCCCATAACCATGGATATATCTACAATGCGAATCTGCACGCCATTGTCTAAATGCCGTACTATATCCATTAAATTCTTTATAACTTCTATACATAATACTCCTTAACCTTCATATGTCCACGCCATCCAGTACTTCTTACCATGCAACAAATGCGATGCCGTACATTCCATCTTATGTGCAAATTCAGACATTGCTGCATGCATCTTAGCTTCGTCATTGAACATCATGAAGTTACTAGCATTTGGATACGTTTGATTAAATGAAATGCCGGTATTCTGTACAGAATTGGTCTGTACGGTTTCATATGCCATGGTCCGAAGATATTCTTGATCGTATTTCGGAAGCTTGTTGAAATTAAACGTGACGTCGACGTCTTTAAACTTAAACATGTAACTTTATTATTTGTAATTAATATATGAAGTAAATTAACTTTTTACAAGTTTTTTGCCAACTTTTTGTTTAGCCGGTTCTTGTAGCTTTTCTACGTGTTGGCTATAAAAATAAACATCATCAATGCCATCATAGCCATATTCAGCTTTGATATCATCGCGCAACATTTGGGCTTTTGTCTTACTCATAATTAAAGATAAGAAATATTTTTCAATTATCCTAATTAATCTATAACTTTTAAATAAGTAAATAGATATGGCTTATTCAAATAATGATCACTAAAATAATCTATTCCAATTTTATCTAAGCCGAAGAACTTAGCTTTATATTTAGCTTGTTCATATTCATCCATCTCTTGCCATTTGTTTTTACGTGCGACAAAATCTGGACCTAATTTCTCCCAATTAGTTGTTTCAATAAATGTCTGCAATTTATTAACTATACCTACAAATGTATAATGATCATGACAATCTAACTCAATATGAAATAGCTCAACAACCTGACGATCATCGATCCAATCGATTGCAAAATCTAAGCCGTATTTCGGTTTAGTACGTACCATTTTATATAACTTAGGATGTATTTTAGCTTTTTCAATTAGTTGCATACGTGCAGGCCCAGTAAAGCCAAACCGATGCAAAATATGCGCGTGATCAATAAAAATATTCGGATGTGGTTTTGTTTGTTCATACCAATGTTGTAATACTACATTCAATGCGTCATCTGAAACTCTTCGAGCCATACGGTCTTCTGTATGGATCTTAACTTCGTTGACGGCGTGATATTCCTTTTCAATTGAATTTAGTTGGTACCCTTCGCGATCGAAAAAATCCAATTCCCAATTGAAATTTAAGTCTTCTACCGGCTTATCCAAGTATAAATTTTCGACTATGTTAATATTATTTCTTTGAAACAGCATCTGCGAACTCAATATCTTTATTTGTAATTGCGTTATGTGAGTGAGAAAAAATAGTTACTGTAGCTGTATCATATGTAAATGCAATATCAGCATGGTGATCCATTTTTTCGCTAATTTTTACAACATCATTAATAAACTTAACAGTCTTCTTATAATTTTCAAATTTACGATCTAACTTTATCTGTACAATGCCTTTTTCATTAACTTCTGCAGTCCATTCTTTGGCACCTACTTTTGATAATTCAGATGTTATCTTGTCTTGCGGTATTATCTCCGTATCTGGATGTTGTGTATCTGCTAATCGACTCGCACCGACCTTTATCGGTTCGTACGTCTGCTCTACAATTTGCTTTAGTCTTATCATTCATTAATAAATATTCATTAATGTATAACTCTTGAATCCAGTCTTTTATCATTTTTCACCTTTTGTATAAATGGATATAACAGATATAGTTATGACCGTAATGGCCATAACTATAAATGCTATATCTATTATTGGTATATTAAAGTACATAATGTATTAGTAACACTATCGCTACAGAGACTAACAATCCTACCAATAGCTTCAAAAAGTCTTTAGCTACAATAGGGAACACTTGCTTTAAATTACCTTTCTTTGTTAAATACGTATTGAGAGCAAGCTCACGTCCACAAAGTAGACCAACGAATACCCAAGTGGTAGACATCGGTATATTATTTATCTGCTTAAAATAAAGTAGCAAAAAGGCATATACCAAATCAATCAACGTTGCTGATCTGACATATTTAGTGTTTTGTTTATCTAGTACGATTTGTTGAATCTTTCCACCTTGTTGATAGAAGATCCATCCCAACCCTATTGTAAAGAAAGTAATTACTCCTATCAATTCAACAACTGAAAGCTGACGTGGTAAGAATACGGCAATGTTAGCTACATCATGAGACAACCAAGTAAACCACAGGAATCCTGTAGTGAACCATTGTCCTATTCTCCAATATTTTTTATTTTCTTCTTTAATATCTTTATTTTCATCAAAGAAATTGGAAATAACAAACCAAAGTGTATATGCTACTATCGCTGCTAATCCATATCCTACTACACTCTTTAGTAGCATCTTTTCCAAAACAAATGTAGATGCAAATGCAGAAAGTACAAGGAATGAAGTAGATACAGGGATACCTTTTCTAGTAAGTGCAACTAGTGCCAATGGCGCTAATGCATGATACCATTGTACTTCTTGGAAAGGTATTTTAGTTAATCTTCCGTATGATATGTCTCCATCATAAACATACCATCCATAAACCATGGTACCTATCATTACTGCGGAAGCTGCGGCCCACATAACGTACCATTTAAATTTTTCTCTGTTAGATGCGATCCATGTGCCTAATGTCTGAACACTATCGTTGGCTATAACTGAATAACCGGCGAGGCAAAACCCTATTACTGCTAATAAACTCATTTTGTTGTGTTAAATTTTAATTGAAATTCTAAATCTGATTGTGTTTGAAGTATCCCATCCTACTCTATAAACATAATTTTTATATGGGATATCTGTTGCTATTGCAAGGTTGTATAATTCGTCGAACCAAAATTCTTGTTGTACCCAAAGTTTAAATTTTTCAAACTTGTAAATTAAACGTGGTTCCCAAGTAGGTTCGTTTTTTTCTCTTTTGTAGTGAAGTGGAACACTAAATACTACTTTGTCCGTTACTTTAAAATTGTGTCTATAAGTAAATCGATTTTCACCTAAATCAGTTTTATGTCTTAATTCAAGTCCACCTTTATTGTGTATTTTATGACTTATAGTAAGGTATGATTTACCGTTTGTTCTTAACTCATACCCTATTTTTTGGGAATGGCAAACACTTGCTATTATAAGAACTAAATTAAATAATATAAATAAATGTTTCATGTTTTATACAATTTCGCATGAGCCGCCGGCACATGCTAATTCACCTGACAAATCTGTCTCATCTTCCATTTCAACGACTTTTGTTAAATCCACATCTTTAAGAGATTTCATCATCCGGTCGAATGTCTCTTTATCTATATCTTCAAATGGTGCTTGTGTGTATGTACCTCCATTATATGGTAATACAGATAATCCATTATAAAATTCTCTATTATCCCACATCCATTCTCCGGCAGCTTCCCATTCATGTTCTCTTAGAGAAATCGTGGCAGATACATTATGTGTATTAGCACCGGTTCTATGTCCTGGACGGATCCATTCTTGAGTAACTCGCTTAACTCGCTCTAGTAACTGGAATGGCGACTCTGTCCTCATTATAGCGCCATCCGGTGCTTTCTGCGGTATACTTATTACGGCTGTATCATGGGGTCTAAAATATTCATCCTCAATCAAATCTGGGTGATATTCTCTTAGATAATGATATATTGATTCATTTTTACCTACTCTAATTCGTCTTATGTAGTAGTCATTATGCCAGGCATGTATACCAGATGACGTTCCTAATGTAAGAGACGTTGTGCCAGCTGGCTTAACCGTTGTGCATCTAGAAGATTTGTTAATATTAATAATATTAGCTATACGAGCATTTTCTTCTTTAACTAACTTACCTGCTCGCTTCATATCATAGCCTAATACTGTACCAGACCCTATTCCGGTCATCGATACGCCTATTAATGCATCCTTTTCCGTCGTACGTTGCCATACCGGCCGTAAATAGTGGAAATCTGTATAACCAGCTTGTAATGTTCCTATGAATGCAGCTGCCTTTACCCTATTATCATAATCCTCTTGAGATTCGATATTCGATACATTAACTTCACATAGATTACAAAATTGGAATGGTCTTAAAGCAATTTCACAACATGGATTTGTTCCCCAATCTTTATCATTCGAAAAGTAAATACCAGGCTCACCTGCTCCGGATAACTCTACTCGCTTCCATAAATCATTGAAGAAGTTTTTTGTAATACGATGGCGTAATAGTACTGCCGAGTTATTTGCACGTCCCCGTTGCGGTGATGTTTCCCACCAATTTCCAGATTTGCAAGAAATCATTTCATCATCATCCGCTGAAAATAAAGATATGAGAGCTGCTCTACGAATACCGCCGGCTAATACTGCATCGGCAATATGACATACTATATCATGAACCTCAATTGGCGATAGCTTATCACCGTCATTTTTTTCGGATAGCATGCCTTCTATCTTTACAAGACATTCTTTTAGTGGTTGCGGTCCTGGCGCTTTACCTCCGGACGTTACTAATCGAGCGCCCTTTGGTCTAATATCTGAAAAGTCGAATTTTAGTTTTGACCCACCATAAAAATATGACTTCATAAGCGCTTTAACCGCATCAGCCCAACCTTCAATTGAGTCTGCAATTAAAAATCTTCGATGACGTTCTGGATTTGGTTTACGTATTTCAGGTAAGTCTTCTACATGGTGTCTTTGTACTGAATATCCAACACCTGTACCGCCTAATAATAAAAACATTGTTTCGCCAAAGGCGCGCCAATCATCAATCGGCAGATATGCACAATTATAAACTCTATTAGGTGATATTTCAATCGGCCGGCCGCCAAATTGCAATGACCTCATAGAAGGCAATACCTTTTTATTATATACGAGTTTATAAACATCTTCAATTTCATCAGCAAGCTGTGGATATTTTTTTAGATGCATCTCTTTGTTTCTAGTAACTAGTTCTTCCCACGTTTCCCTACGTTGTAGGTCTTCGTTATATTTTGCGTACTTCATATGTACGGTAATGTCTGATAAAATTCTATTTGAAACGTCCATTATTTTCTGTCCTTTAAAGAGTATGTTAGTAACTCATATGAGTTACAAATTCAAGTAATTTTACAAATAAATATTACTTGAATCTCAGAGCAAGTTTAATTTTGTTTAAAAAATACAACGTTTTTATTCAAAACCATCATTGTTAATTTCTGCAAATTTTGCGGCGAGCATTTTTCGAGCCAATTCATTTCCATTTTCCATTTGCTTTTTTGTATCCTTACCATCCACCGACGTATCTGTATATATGTTAAACTGTCCGTTACTCGTGTTCATTTTACTCGGTAATGTTATGCCATCGGGACCAAATCTATTTTTAATAATATGCCAACGTCCGGTGCCGGCTAACTTATCTTGTACTTTACGAGATAAAGAAATAATAAAATCTGCAACCATTACCTTGCCATATGATTCAGCAACTTTACTAGCATCGATAACATCTTCTTCTAAAGCTGATCTATTTGCTTGTGATGCAGTCCAAACTGGTATTTCATAATCGCCGGCCAATCCACGCAGGTCTTCATAAATACCTTCTAATTCATGACGCTTTTCTTGTCCATGGCCTCGTAACAAATCTGCATAATCAACGATTATAACATCTGGCTTTTTACCTTGCATTATACATTTTTCGACATGTGCACGCAATCCCATTACGGATACTGTTTTAGTCGGATAATGTTTAATAATCAAATCACCTTCTAGTTTAGATAACTGTTCTTTTACTTCGTCCTGATAATGTTTAAGATTTTGATTTGCAATTCCAGTTATAACCGAATCATATCGTAGTCCAACATATGCTTGATTCAATTCTAATGTGTAATGTAATACCGTTTTACCTACTTTAACCGCATGCGCGCCAATATTCATTAATGCCCATGATTTACCGATGCCGGCAGGTGCGACCATAACACCTAATTCACCTTTACCTAAGCCGCCATCTGTCAATTCATTGATAACTTCCCATGGCGTTGCCTGTACAAACCTAACGGCGTCTGAATATCGCTCTTCGATATTAGTCATATATTCATGCCCAATATCCTTATCGGCACCAGACTTCATAGCAGTATCAACTTGATGTTTAATTTCATCATACTGCCCAGTCTTAAGCAATTCGACAGAATTAAGAATTGCTTTTTTAATTTCTTGATTTTTGCAAAAATCTAGAGCCTGTTGCTTAATAAATTCTAAATCTGTGGATTCGGTATATTTCCAGGCATCTTTAAGGTGTTGTACAATTTGCGTTTTTAACACATCATGATTAACTTCCTCCAATCGTACTTTAAGTACTTCTAATGTCGGCGGACTTTTATATTCAGTATTATATTGCAATATTTCATCTATCAACCAATTATTTGCTTCACTCTCAAAGTATTTCGGTGATAGAATATCTGATATTTGTTGTAAGAATGTTTTATCTGTCAATAACGCCGTTATAACTTTAATCTGAAAGTTATATCCGTACGAACTTAATCTATCGGTCATACATTAATTATAAGAAAATTTTCGATATGATCAAAGAGATGCAAAAGCATTTAATGTATTGAATGATTTAGCTAGCCAATTATCTAGATCCTTTATCACCGTATACATTTTATCTGCCATAAACATCTTCTTGAATTCTAGTACATTCAAACGATCAATATCGTTATGTACAGTCTCTCGTACTATAGATTTTGTACGCCCGTCCATATTTACTTGTTTGAGTTGCATTAGATTATAATTCAACTCTATTTGTGCCTTAGATTCATTAACCCGATCATACACTTTATATCGTTTTTCTGCAATCGCAGCATGTTCGACAATTTCGTTTATACTAAGTTCTCTATCTTCTACAAACATCGGAAAGTATTTCAATAAACTCTTTCCACCTACGCCATTGATGCCTGGTATGTTGTCTGATTTATCGCCTATGAATGCTCTATATAATAGATAGTTTTTAGGACTAAAACCGAACTCCTCATGCATGAGTGCTGGCGTATACATTTTTTTCTTAATTGGCGACCATACATTAATACGATTATCTACTAACTGCAAAAAATCTCTATCAGTCGAACATATAGTTACACGTTCATCCTGATCAGTGTATATTTCATTTGCAATATATGCAATTACATCGTCTGCTTCAACTTGATCGGCTGCTAACATTGTTATAGGCAAACAATGTAGGTATTCAATTAGCCGGCCGTATTGCCTACGCATTGAAGCTTGTTCATCTTCTAAGCTAGCAAATTCTTTGTATCTATTAAATGCCGTTTTATTTGCTCTATTAGCTTTATAGTCGGGATACATTTCTTTACGACGTCGAGAGCCACCCTTACCATCGAAGACAATAATACATCGTGTTGGTTTATGTAAACGGATGACGGAAGCGACGGACCGTAAAAAGCCCGTCACTCCGCCTATATGATCCCCGTCATCGTTAAGAGCAGGTACTGCAGAAAAAACTCGTATGAATGTGTTTAATCCGTCTATGATAAGAAGATGGCTGTTCTTACTTAACGACTTGCCCTCGCGATGCTCGCGATCTACTTCATCCAATAGTTCTTGATATCTAGATCTCATCCTTCTTCGCTTACAAACTCTTCATCAATCTCGACATCATCAATACCTATATCCTCGCCTGGTTTATATTTTAGAATATATGATTCGCAGATTACATTATATATCTCTTGCTTCAATTCCGGGTCTTCAGCTAGTTTCTTTTCAAAATCTTTACTTTGAAACTTCACATCCTTTCCATCTTGCTTAGTATAGGTATACCAAGCGCCGGCTTGAGAAATAAGTTTATAATCTTTCATAACATTGAGCCAGCCGCCATAATCATCAATACCTGATTCAAAATAGATATCATAATCAATTGATTTAAGCGGTGGTCCCATTCTATTCTTAACCACTTGGGCTCTAGTCTTAATACCGATGACCTGATCTACGCCATCTTTCTTAACTTTAATTTGCCCAATTGATTTTAAACGTAACCGTACCGAAGCATGGAATGGTATTGCCTTTCCACCCGATGTAGTATATGGATCACCAAATGCAACTCCTAAGCGTGTACGTAGTTGATTTGTAAATATTACACAAATACGTTCTCGTCCAATCATATTAGTAAGCTTACGCATACCTTTGGAAAGGATGATTGCTTTTGCAGTTGCATATCCGTCTTTATCAAACTCCTTAGCCATTTCAATTTTTGTAGATGCACCCATAATAGAATCTACAACAATAGTAACGAGTTTATCTTTGTTAGATTTACGTACCGATTCGGTGATACTTTCAATTGCCTCGAAAATATCTTCGACCGTTTCGAGTGGTACGTATAACATTTTGGAAAGATCCAAGCCTATTGCTTCTAAGAACTCTCTGCTAACTGCATTTTCAGTATCAATATATACTGCTAATCCACCTTGTTGTTGCGTATTAGCTAATGCATGTGCTGCTAACAAAGATTTTCCAGATGCTTCTAGACCCGTAATTTCTGTAATACGTCCGACTGGAAACCCTCCGCCGGGTCGGTTCGAAATAGCTAGATCAAGCATAGATGATCCAGTTTCAACCCAGCCACGGACTTCTGAAGGTGATGCAGTATCTCTATCTAAGAAATATGCTGTTTGGAATCCAGTGCCTTTAAATTTTTTATTAAGGTCACTAGCTAGGGATGCGGCTAGATCATCCGCAAGGTCGCTTTTCGACTTCGACATTTATAACTCCTTTATTCGTTAAACAGCTCATCAAAAGCTGCACTTACGTCATCTACCTTATTAGCGATAGGTTCTTGCGCCGGCGGTGACGTTGTTTCATTACTAGCTTCAGTAGTAGTCTCTTCTCCTTCTTCAGGATTTAGCCAAGACTGCAAAGCTTGCTTAAGATCATCATAGGTAGGTTCTTTGAAGATAACTTTGAGATCTGGCTGGTTGTTAGCAATACGCTCGGCAATATTCTTATCTTCCGTAACGGCCGAGGTATTCGGCTTAACGCGTATAGACGTTTTCGGATAAGATTGTCCATCGGCAGGCGTAAATTCTACAACAATATCGCGACCTGTTACTGGGTCGGTAATATCACCATAATCTGGATCTGCTACGAATCCTAATAGCTCTGTATAAACTGTCTTACCGAAGCCCCAAAACTTTACACCTTCGGACTCTTTACCACGTACGATAATAGGGACATATGTACGCATTTTCGGCTCAAGCTTCTTACCGAGCTTCCATTCATCGGAATTACCAGAAGACTTAAGCTTTTCTGCAAACTCCGCAACCGGGTCAGCATTGCCATATGTTACCGGCGATAGATAATTCTTCTTGCCCAGGTCATAATGGAAATAAAGTTCCTGAAATGGATTATTACGATCGAACTGATAAGGGACGATTCTAATTACCTGTTTACCTGGTTCAGGCTTCCACAGATTATTTTGACGAGTAGTCGTCGTAGTTAACTTGTTAAGTTTTGCTTTGATAGCGTCTAAATCAATTGCCATTTGTTACTCCTATTTTTAATGGTTTAATAATTATTAGTTAAATATAAAGGTTATCTCTCTTACGTCAAAGAGAAATGTTAAAAAAGTTGTCAATTGTTATTTTGTAAGTAAGTCAATTAATGTGTTATATAAGGCACGATCCGTACGGCCTAGTGCATCGATATTTACCATATTGGGTACGCGATTTGCATTCTGCGCTTTATATGCCATTAACAATTCTATCACCTGTCTACGATTCTCATCTGATACATACTCTGGAAATGGAACCATACCGGGGCGCATTAAAAATTCTAAGTCTTGCGTTTCGCGCCATACCGAATTCGCTATATCTACTAGATATCTATTGCGTTCGTCCGCTTCATTAATAAGCGTAAGTAACTCTTCTTTTATCATACGTCTTAGATCTGATCGTTTCATAAATTTATCCGTTTTACCATTTTAAGCCTAATATGGCGCACCTCTTCCCCATCTGCTAATATAAGTGAATTTTGATAATTATGCCATGGAATGACAAAAGTTTTATCAAGAATTCCGTTGTTACATTCTTTAATAACAGCATTTAATGCATTAACCGAATACAATGTATTTGTTTCTTTTTTACGATGTATCATTATTGTATTTGGTGTTTTACGATAATCATCTGGTTCTACATTGTATGTCACGTAAAGTTCATTCGAATCGTCATGATTACTAAATACAAACATACGACGTTCAGTTACTGAGTATGAATTTGATATATAATCTACAATCAAATCTAAATCCTTTTTATGTGCAAATGTACATAATAATTGCGTTTTCAATTTCTCTCTCCTATCATACCGACAACACAACGCCTGGATTTGTATCGTGCCAAAAGAAGCTGCCTTCCTTTTTCTTTGAACCTAACCGAATTGTACCCGATTCGACTACACTTTCAATCTCTTCTCTGTTTACTACAACGAAATCAAAGTCGGGCTTTTTTGGCCTAAATTTATGAAGTAATATCATATCAGCCTTGATCTTAGACATATATGCATCAATGTTAATTTTAACCATCTGTTTCATAATTTCATTAACATCGTTATAGTTAGTCGAAGTTGTTAAATATTTTTTAGTAGTTGCACTATCTTCAAAAAAGATACTACCAATACCTTTTTGTACTGCAGCTATAAATTCATTTTTATCATAGTCATTATCTGTTACTAACATGTCATGTGCATCTCGTATAGCAATAGCAATATTTCTATGATCTGTATCATTCATAAATTGATCATATTCTTCACCGGTAATTAATCCTAAATTAATTGCACTATCGAACATGTAACCTATAAATGACGATTCAAGTAATTTTTTTCCACGAGCCTGAGACCCTAATCGTGCTTCTTTACCTTTTACTTCCAATATACGACCTTCCATTTTTAGGTCACCGCCGCCTTGCATATTATCTACATTTCCAAATAATAATGCTAATGCTATTTCGGCTGGTCCGGTAGAATTGCCGCCGGCATCTGCTCCAGGCTGTATTTCCATTAGTTCGAATATCGTTTCGCTTGGCAGGCCGGAGGCATCTACAATATTGCCGCGGCCGGTTGTACGATCATATACTAAATCAGGGGGTGATTTGAAATATTCAATCACATCTGTTACGTTCGGTAAATGCGCAATACGATCAAATACTACACGCACTGCACGAGCGCCGAGCTGGTATGCATCTGATACAATACCTTTACTAGCTAAGTACGGTAGTATAGTCCTACGGAATCCTAATGAAACTATTAGTTGCTGTACTTCTGCTAGTTCGTCGGCATCTAAATCTGCTTCATCGATTAATTTTTTAACATCGGTTATATTAATACTTTCAGCCTCTTCGGTAATTATTTTGTGATCTGGCGTTTGGTATTTAGCCATCACTTCATCTAACACTGCAAGTTCTTCTTCCGTGTAAGGTTGTTCGGCATATCCTTTGGGTAGCCTATAGAACCATTCTCTTATTATCTTGTCCGTAGTCATAATCAATTTTATATAAATATCACTTACGATAATTCATAGTCATCATACTATGATAATCACTACCAACTTTAATTTTTACAGGAAATTTGTTTTGACTTGATATCGTATCAACTAACGTATGTACAAGATCACCGCCATCGGATAAATCAAAATCAAACAATAATGAATCATATGTATACAATACTAATTGACTTTTATATTCTTGTAATATTGCTAACACATTATCTATAACATGTAGATTATGCTCTGTTTCACTAGCCTGTAATATATAGTTAAATAATTTATTTGGATTCATATCTGGCAAATGCTTTTGGTACATTGGCCGATTCATTATAGGTGTATGTACTACACCGTTAGATTTATATTCACTCCATGTTTTACGAATAAAATTACGCACTTGTCCAAAAAACGGTATTTTTGCAAAGTCATCGTCTATACCACCGTATAACAATCTAAACGTAATTTGCTTACTTTCTTCATATTGTTCTGATGTCAATTCGGATACATTAAAATACTGTTTACCAAAGTATTCGTGTATAGAGCCAATTGGTAACTTATAATTAATCATATCAGCAATTAGCCGTACATGAAATGCATCAAAGTCCATTTCAAGTAACATTCCGCGGTTGTGTCTGCTTACAAATGCACTTCGACTTTTATCATCTTTATTTAATGCAGCATAATTAACACCGCCGTGTTTGTTACTAGGCCGGCCGGTAATCGTATATGGATTATATTCTGTATACGCTGTATTGCCTAGTAACACATCTGCCTTTAACTTTTCGTTAAATATATCTGGCTGTACACTTATGCCGGCATTTTCAATTGCAAACATGTTATCAATTAGTAATCGTTCATATCTATTAAATGAGTCAGTTCGTTCAAATGTTTTATACATTTTCATAAACTGTTGCCTCATGGATATGCATCGCTCTATATGACACGTAATTGGTAGCCAATCATGTGTATTGGTTTCATTGTACCACCAACGATTCCATGACTCATGAGCCATGGTATTTGTATCATCCAACGGCAATGCTTTATGTGTCATCCACCAAGCTACTAAATCGGCGTCAATGCATTTATTAGAATAGAATCTACAAAATCGTTTTTTTGCTAAAACAAAGATATCATATGAACTTTGCAATTCCGTTAAACGTTCTATTTCCAGGCTTAAGCAATCCGTATGACGGAAAGAAATGATATAGTCTTGATCATGTGATATCGAATATATGTAAATAAAACTTATATCATTTTGCATGTAATGTCGATATGGATCCGAATACATAGGAATCCAAAAGCTTTCGCCGTCGGCTATCACACGTTTTAGATTCTGAAAGTCGTGCTCAGTCTCTACATACATCTCTTAAATATAAGAGAATTATCTCAAGAATTCAATTCTATCCGATAGATATTTTGAAATACCAGGCATTAATGTTTCATTAAGCTGTAATATACGATCATGCGTTTTTACAACCTCTTCTGGTATGCCGGATATCAGCCAACGTAGTCTAAGAACACGATATAATGTTTTGTTCACGCCCTTACGGTTTTGTTTATTTGCATTCTGGTACATTTCTTGTGTAACTTCATCTATCTCAG
>Ga0181568_10000602_pt1 | contig 32355 bp, 35 predicted proteins | sample 101ome_20_FD_133758 | JGI IMG/M metagenome (GOLD analysis project Ga0181568, IMG submission 133758) | Coastal salt marsh microbial communities from the Groves Creek Marsh, Skidaway Island, Georgia - 101404AT metaG (megahit assembly) | ecosystem: Environmental > Aquatic > Marine > Intertidal...
AGATATTTCTTATTCTTTCGGGAAAATACCATCACAGGTTACGGAAAAAGAGGATCTAAAAATGTAAGTATAAGAGAAAAGGTCTATAGATTCGGATCAATTCACAATATAGGACCTTATCAGCAGATGGCTGAAGATCTTCTAGTTTTAGACGGTCCCGGGTTAGGTAAGCGAGGTTCGCACATTGAACACATAGATGATCTTTTCTTAGATTAATAGTTAAATTTGATAGAATTTTTTATGAATTTTTCAAACAAAAAAGAGTGGGGTTAAAGATGTCACATCTTTCAGATATCGAAGAGAAGATGAAGATGATGAAAGAAACGATGGAGAAAATAGGGGAGAAAATTGATTTAGAGAAAGAAAAGTCTATCCAGAACTTTTTACAAGCGTTGGTTCAGTGCGGGGAAATAAGTCAGGAAAAGAAAGAGAGTATAGAAAGCAATGTTTATCTGCTAGGTTTCTTTATGAAAGATTTAGATGATGGTGAAGGTGATGAAGAGGAACAAGAAGATAGTGATGAAGAAGATAGTGATGAAGAAGATAGTGATGAAGAAGATGAGGTATTTGAGGGACGGACAACATTTCCGGAATATCAGGCAGATGTGAATTTCTTTATAATTCGGTATATAGAGAAGAAGTGGCCAGAAATGAAATTATGTCCCCGACCAGCAACCGGTTGGGTGATTATAAAGAAGGGATCAGGCAATACTAAACATCCCATAACTCTACATGGATCTTCCAGAAGGGGGAGCACTACTTCAGGGACGGTAACAGGAACTTATTCTGATGACGAGAACTACAAGATTAGTCTTAGGGGAAAGAAGTTTAAGGCACTAGATGAACTTCTGTGTATTGTTTAAAGTATTCGTTTAATAGTTAAATTTGATAGATTTTTTTATGATATTTAATAAAAACAAAAAAAAGATGTACAAACTTCTTTGTCAGATATTCATCGCTGTGATCGGGCAGAACCTACCTGAAGAGGTCTTTGAGGGGACTTTGTATTGGTTGCTTCAGGGTAAACGTAAAGATAGACAGATTATAGATAGAAATGTAAAGCAGTTATCTCTGATGACACCTCACCAACTTCATATAGTTGGATGGCCGAGAGGGTATATTGAAGGTCGAACAAAAAAAGGAATAATCAAGATTCACTCAGTCCTCATTTCTAAAAAATTTAGGGATATGTTTCACACACACAATGGAGAAACTTTTAGTCCGTGTCATAGGTATATAAAAATATGGGAAGAAAGAAGTGAAATAGGTTACGCATGTATCAAAATTAAAGTTATTCTCTATTTTAAAAGTTTAGAAGATAAAGAAAAAACAAAAAAATTAATCAATATTCATCGAGGTTTCAAAAATGTATATGAAGATAAAATATTAAAATATAATTTGATTGCGAATGATTATTCTCACTTGTGTATGTGTAGTATCTGCTCTAAATTTATGCCGTCCAGAGCAGAAAGAATGCAAATTAATAAAAGAGATCCAGAGATATTTGAGGTATATTGTTACGAAAATAGATCTAGTATATCAAGTAAGAATGATTGGAATCATGAATTATGTCAAGTTCCGATTTGTGTAGAATGTTTATATTCAAAAGAAAGACAGGAGAAATTTAGATTGAATATGTATGACCGTGACCATTTTAAAACAGGTTATGGTGTTGTTAATTCTCCTGAAGAAAGGGAAAGGTTTAATATTAGTAACTCATTAGAAGTAGAAAAACCTGATATGACAAATATTCCACACAGGGAAAAATTTATGTGGAAAACACCATTCGATTATAGTGGTAGTCTCAAATGTATGTTAGATAAACATAGTATATTTTATTGGCATCCAGAGTTAACAGCAGATGAGTATATGAGATATCAAGAAAATGAGATGTTAAAGTATGTAAATGCCGATCCATTAGATGATGATGGATACCCTTCAGATGATGGATTTGATGAATATGGAGAATATCCTTCGGATGATTATGATTATTAAAATTAAAATTTGATAGTTTTTTATGTTTATTGTAAATAAAAAGAAAAGGAAAGATGTGTGATTCAGAAATGGATTATTCCCTTGTAATTGAGTTTGAGAAACTCACAGTAGAAGAGTTGAAATATACTCTTCAGATTCTTTATCATTCTTCTTCAGAGTGTTTCGTAGATATAGAAAATCTAGCAGATGAGGTTATTATTCGTCTCGTAAAATGTCGGTATAATATTAGAGAAAAACAGAACAAAAATCTAAAACAATTAATTGTTTCTACTTTTGAGACTTTGAAAAGTATTTCCCATTTTATGGAATTTCCCAGTGAAAGAATTCAGATTATTTATGACAATTATCACAAGTATATGCATGGTATAGAATCTCCTGTAGCAAGTCCAGTTCTTTCACCAAAGATTGAAGAAGATAAATTACCGAAAATAATGAATAAAGTCCAAAAGGTGAAAGTTCCAAAGATAATGAAAAAGGCAAAATAGTAAATAAATTTGATAAAATTTTTTATGAATTTGTATTAAAAAATAAATTGAATAAGAAATATGTATTCGAGGAGAGCACCGGACCTTTCTGAAGAAGAGAATAAATTTTTAGATGAACAATCCATAAAAGAGGTTGTTGATTCCATTATTTCGGTTGTGAGTGATACATTGACAGAAGTAGAACCTTGCGGAGCATCTTTGTATTTTGATGGTCAAACTTTCCACCATAGTGTAGATTGTGAATGTATGTGTTGTATTTCCTACAATAGAATGATCATTTCAGAAGAAAGAGATGTCCGTAGAATATTGTTTCCTGATGAAGAAGTACAAGATGATCAACCAACGATAGAAGTAATAGAGATACCAGAAGATAGAACATGTCACAGTTGTGGGATGTATGAATCATTTTCAATTAGAAATTATGAATGTGAGTTTATAGAAACAAATGAATGGCCAACAAGACATCTTTGTGTAGATTGTTATGATGGTGAAACATATCTATGTCAGACGTGTGGGGAAACAAATACGTGGGGTATTCCTTGTCAATGTTCCGAAAATGTAGATTTCGGTGGATGGTTTATTGATAGACAAGGTGACGCGACATATATGGGAGAATATGAAAATGAAGATCTTCCAGAAAACAATACAGAAAAAGTAAAACAGGTAAAAGAAAGTGTTAAAGAGATGGGTTCTCTAGTATTTGATCTTCAAGAGAAACTGACAGAAGGAGAATATCTTCAATTGATGGATCATCTACAAAAGATCACAAATGGTGTAAATAGTCTTTAATATAAATTTGATACAATTTTTTATGATATATTAAACAAATAGTTTAAGATGTTCACTTGGAACGAAACAGTTGCTCTCGGTTTGATTTCTTCTTTAAGAGATCCTGATCTTGTGATATACTTCATGAGTATTCTTAATCCAATGAGAAGAAAGTTTGTTGAGGATGAAGCAAGAGAGTGGCATCAGTCCTTGCGTATTTCCCAAAAAGAGAGATGGAATAGGATAGCAGAACTTAGTAAACGTAGAAAATTTTCAGAGATGAATGCATCGGTGCCTATCACTTGTACTTTACCATTTGATGGTGGGATGTGGAGGAATTCAAAAGATCTTTTAAAGATGATTCGATATTTTAGGGAAGGATTTATTAGAAAAGAATTAGACAGAAATTCTACAGAAGAAGAATCTAACTCAGTTAAGATTAAGATAGTTAATCTTTTGAAAGAAGAATCAGTTAGAGCAAGTATGTTTAGAAGTGTAGCAAGTATATCAATGGTAGATGAAGCTTTAGGAGATTTAATTCTATTTACAAATGGAACCTACGAAATACAAAATATAGAACAATCAAATCCTGAAGATATAGAATGGGAACAACTTCCATATCTTATATTGAGCGCGAATATCGATAATATCGATAAATATAGTAAAAATTACAAGAAACCATTTGTATTAGGTTCAGAATTTCCTTTAATTGAAATCATGAATTAAATAAAATAACTTAAAAATTTTTTATGAATATTATATAGATTTAAATGTCATTTGCTACAGAGTGTTTCTCTGGAGAATGTGGTTTATGTAAAAACTGTTGTCAAAATACAGATGAATCATTACAAATAAATATTCATAAAAAAAATGAAGATGAAAGAAGATCAAATGATCTTTCTAAACTAATGGGTAAAAATTATGTTCAAGAAGTAAAAGATCGATATAATAAAAATTTAAAAGGATGGTGTAAAACATATAGTTTTAAAGAACCTTTTTGTTATGGATATGCTCCTGAAAAAAAAAGTGAAACCTTTACAGGGAGAAATGAAAAATACAAGATTATAGATAAAATTCATAATCATGTATGTGATAATACTTATTGTAAAATGATGTATTATACATCAACTAATTGGGAACAAGATAAAAAATATAGTTTATTACCTGTTTATAAAAATATAAATGAAGAAAAGTTTTTATGTGGACCATGTTTAACAAATGATTCATTTAAATAATTAAGAATAATAATTTGGTTTATGTTTGAATTTAACTTTATATTTTTCTGTAATATGATGATCAACTTTTCTAGTAGGACTTCCTAATATGTAAGCATACATTCTTGCTTTACCCCATGATTCAGATGTTTGATTGGGTCTTGAACCAGAAGAATAATATGCTCCCATACCTTTTTTTTTAACTGCCATAAGAGCTTTTTTAGGAATCCCTGTTTGTTTTTCAATTTGTTTTAAAGTTTTGGCATTTGGATATAATTTATGAAATTTTAGTGTCCAATTACTTTTTCTTTCTTTAAATGATTTTAATTTGGGTCTAGTATAATACTGTTTTTTTTTATAAGATTTAATAGATCTTTTTAAAGATCTTAATTGTTTTTTTTTATCTTTTCTTGATAATTTGGCAGTATATTTTTTAGGTAATTTCATATATTATATTAATATAATTTATTTAGCAGCATATATTACCATCCCCGTCTTAGTTGTTTTTTGCCTGTATGTTTTACCATTATACTGAAACTCTGGTTCATCATTTAATCGTGCCTTTTCTTTAGCAATCATGAAAGCATTCATCTTTTTTTTTCCTTTCTTTCCCTTTACCCTCTTTGTTTTCTTAGAAGATCTTGTCATATTCTTCATACTTCTTTTTAATCTCTTACTCATTTTACGAGAACTGCTACTAATAGAATCTTTCAATTTTTTCATACTTCTTTTCATACTTTTCTTAACCCTTCTAGTCATCTTATTTCTCCTGCTCATTTTTCTAGCCATTATTATATATTAATTTAGATTTTTTTTAATCTGGAAATGGTAATTTGTAATTCTTCCATGGTTGGAGGTTCAAAATGATTTGAAACCTTTTTCTTTATTTTTTCTTTTAAAATTTCTTTTGGTTTTTTTAATTTTACTTTTTGTAAATCAGAAGCTTTGATTTTTTGAACGGGTAAACTAATCTTAAAATTTGGTAATGGAGGTGGTGGTGGAATTGACGAATCTAATTTTTTTTTTAATTCGATAGCTTCTTTGGGGACACCCATTTTTAACATTTTATTATATTTGTCGTCTTCTTTTTTAATTTCACATATTTCTTCATCAATAAAACAATATTTATCTATAGTCAAATCTGTATCTATTTTCCCTTGTAATAATAACCATTGAAACCATATATCATTATTACAAATCCATAAACCCTTTAATTGAATAATAAATTCACCATATGAAAAATTATTAATTTTATCTATAATTTTATTTTGTGAATTATAAAAAAAAGAATTAATTATTTTTAATCTCATAGATAAATCATAATTTGTTTCTTTTAAAAATTTCTTAACATTATAATTTTTATATTTTTTTTGAATTATTTTATAAATTTTATTTAAATTAAGAATAAATTTTTGAATATATTTATCATTATCTTTATTTTGAAATGATAAATCTATTACCTTTTTAGTATCATCTATATTTTGAATACCAAATGGAACAAATATTTTGGGTGTTTGAAATAAACAATCTTTAAAAGAATTATCAAAAAATTTTATAGGTATAAAAGTATAATTTTCGGAATATTTCAAAGGTTTTTTTAAACCTAATTCAATTTTTTGAATATTTTTATGATGAATGATCATATTACTTAAATATTATTTAATTATTAATATTTAAATGAATTTAGATGAAGAGGAATGTGCTATATGTGGTGTTTCATTAGGTGATAAATATACTCATACTTTAAAATGTAATCACAAGTTTCATTATGAATGTTTGTTAAAAACATTTACATCAACAAATAATAAATATGATAAAAAAAAAAGATGTCCTTATTGTAAAACTAAATGTGATCATTTACCTTTAATAAATGGTATAATTAAACCAATTCAATATATTCATTATACAACTTATGATGAATTAAATAATTTAGAAATTGTAAATAAACCTTGTAAATATGTAATAAAAAAGGGTAAAAGAAAAGGAGAAGAATGTGGTAAAAAATGTAAAATAGGTTATGATTATTGTTCTTCACATATTAAATTTGATAAATAATATTTTATAATATTAAATAAATAAAGGATGGACCTCAACTTTGAAGAAGAGCAACTACAAAAAATCTTATTAAAAGAATCCGAAAATTTAAAAATAAAAATGGATAGAGAATTAATTGAATCTCAAAAATTGGAATATGAAATGTCTTTAAAAAAAGATCTTGGAAAATTAGATGATCTTTCCTTGGAAAATAAAGATAATAAAGGATTTGATGAACCCTCTGTAGAAGAAATGAGAAGAGTTAGATTAATACGTTTTGGAGGATACCAATTAGTTAAAGATTAAATCAATAGTTATTATGAATTTTATAAGATGAATTGTCCAATCTGTTTAGATATTATTAATGAAAATGATAAATTTATAATGTCTTGCGGACATTCTTTACATTATGATTGTTTTGTTAATTTTTTTATGACAAAGAAATGTCATATTTTTGTAGAATGTCCTTTATGTAGGGAAATTAATTATAATAATGAAAGACCATATAAAACAGTTGAAGATAATATTAAAAAATATTCCATTACAGGTAGATGTATGGCTCAAACAAAAGATGGAAGAAGATGTAAAAAAAAATGTGTATTAATGAACAATGGGTTATGTCATATACATAATAAAGATACATTACCAAAAGATAAATGGAAATACATATGTGACTTTATTTACTATATAATAGAAGCCGGAAACTCACTAAAGACTAAAATTATTCTACTTGATATAGCTAAACAAATTATAATTAGAGATAATCTTAATGATCCATTTTACAAAGTTCAACATTATTTATTTAGATATTATCACACAAATAATATCCTTCCTAAATATGCTAGTATTAATGGAATTTATGAATATTATAATATGAAAATTCCATTAGATGATTGGATCAATAAATGTATTAAAAACAAAAAATTATTATAAATTATATGAAATACTTATATGAATATATACAAAATAATATTTTTAATAAAGATAATAAAATAAAATATTCTTATGAATTATATAACCCATTTAAACAATATAAAAAATAAATCCAAATAAATACATTTATTTGAGGATTGATAAGTTTGAGAAACGATTAAAAGTTATAGAAGATAAAATTAAAAATTAATTTATCTTTTTTTAGATCTTTTCTTTTTAGAAGATTTTTTCTTTTTAGAAGATTTTTTCTTTTTAGTTTTTTTCTTTTTAGAAGATCTTTTCTTTTTAGAAGATCTTTTCTTTCTTTTAGATTTCTTTATTCTGTAACCACTTTTTATTTCAGATAATTCATCTTCATCTTCTTCTTCATCTTCTTCATCAATTGTTGATAAAGATTTTTTAAATTTATTAATTTTAAGGTTTACATCTTTAAAAAAAGATTTATAATATTTAAATAATTTTTCTTTATTAACATAAACACTAAAATCAGGATCTTTTTCTGATCCACGCTTTATTTTAAAATGACTTTTCATATTTTCTTCTGCTTCTTTAAGTAAATTATTATTAACTTTCATAATTTTACCAGAATATGGTTCTAATAATATGCTTGATTTTCCCTGTTTTATTTGTCCAACCCAATGACCATGCGTATACATCATAGTTATCCTAGGTTTAATTGAATTTCTTTCTTCAAAACTACATACTTTTTCGTTATCAAAAAAATATTTATTAACAAGATTACTTAAATATTTACCACCAACACCATTTGATGAACTCTGAATTCCTATCGATGATGCTTTTCCTATAAATAAATCTACAAATCTGCTAACTACTTTGCCAAATTTATTTTTAATTAATGAAAAAAATACAGACAATAATGCATAATAACCACATTCGGCATCACCCCTTTGTTTTATTGAAATAAAATCATCATTTTTATTGATGATTGCAATTATTGTTTTATTCCACCCGCGCGGATCGAAGTTTTGAGGTGTAATATTTTTATGTATTTCTTCCGATTCAACTATTTTAAGATTATCAAAATCTAAAGGTTTAATAAAACGTGTATATACCATATCTGTATTTCTATTTAGATTTCTTCTATAAGTCTCTTCAGGGGATTTACTACTTGTTATTACCAATTCTGACATTTTATACTATTACATATAAAATATTTTACATGTACATATGTTCAGGTGGTTTATCTGTTTGAACAATATTAAGTAATGATCTTACATTTTCATTTGTTAATACTAATGGTAATTTAAAATCTTTTAATTTGAATGATAATTCACTTGAAACAGATTCATTATCTTCAGAATAAGATAACATATATATATTAATTTTTGAAATAATAGTTTCTAAACATCTTTTAAGATTTCTTACACCTTCTTCTTGACCAGTATATTTTTCAATAATTTCTTTTAAAATTTCATCTTCAAAGATAATTTCATTTTCATCGAAATCAAATAAATTTAATAATTCCGGTAATAAATAATTTCGACTAATTTTTAGTTTATCTTCTGTCTTAAATCCTTTTGTATTTATTACATACATTCTATCTTTTAAAATTTTGTTAACTCGACTTTCATCATTGTAAGAAAAGATGAAAAGTGCTTTTGATAAATCTAAATCAACTCCAGGGAAATAATTATCTTGAAATAATGAATTTTGAGAAGGATCTGTTAAGTGAGTTAACATATGAATAATTTCATCACCTTTTGATGTATCACTTACTTTATCAAGTTCATCAAAATAGATAATAGGATTCATACATTTTGATTCTTGTAAAATTTGAACAATTCTACCCCAATGAGAACCTTCATAAGTATATGAGTGACCATCGAAATATGCTGAATCAGACGCTCCACCTAATGCTATAAACGCGAAAGGTCTATTTAAAACTTTTGAAATACCTTCTTTTACAAGAGTAGTTTTACCATTACCCATTGGACCCTGAATTGCCAATACATTTCCACCACTTTCAGGATTTTTAATCCATTTACCAATTACTTGTAATATATGTGTTTTTGCTTCTTTATGACCATAAATTGCTTTATCTAATTTTTGATGTGTCATATTAATAAAATTTCTTTTTTCTTCTATTGATGAAGAAGGTAAAACTGGTAATTTTTGATATTTACCGAAAGGAATCTTAATTAAACCGTTTATCCAATGATCCATTTTACTATGTTCACCACTAGAGATATCCATATCTGTCATTTTATCTAAATTACCTATTGCGATTGCTTTTGTTTTGATATCCATTTCAGAATTAATTACTTTAAATCTTAGAGGTATTTGAGATTCATTTATTTCATAAATCTTTTTAGAATCTTCGATAAGTTTTTCTTTTTTTTCCTTATCTAAATAATGAAAATATTCTATATCTTTTTCTTCAGTATTTATCATTGAATGTTCATCTAATAATCCTTCATATTTTTCATCTAATTCATCATATTCAAATAAATATTCATCTTCAGATTCAGATTCAGATTCAGATTCAGATTCAGATTCAGATTCAGATAAAGTTTTTTCTGAACTTAATTCAATTATAATTTCAGAATCAGAAGTTTCTTCTTCATTATTTTCTTTATCTTCTTCTTCCTCTTCTTCTATATCAAGATCTTCTATAATAGGATTTTCATTGATATCTTTTTCTTCAATTTTAATCTTTTTCTTTCTTTTGTTTTTTCTATTTTTCTTGAGTGTTGAATTTGCTTTATCAGTTGCTTTTAATATTAAATAATCAATAAACATATTATTGATATTTTTATCTTTTTTATCTTTTTTAATAACCTTCGATTTTTTATAAAGAGGAGATTTATTACTTAATAAATATAATTGCTGTTTTAATTCTTCTTTAAAATTATTATTTTCTTCCATATCATAATCAATAAAATCTTTCAAATTTCCATTTTCATCAACATCATCTAATTCACTTAATATACTATCATCATCATTTGGGATATCAATTATTTTGGATTCTTTTTTTGCTTTTGAACGTGTAATCATTGAATGATTATTTGACATATCTTTATTTTATTATAAATATAATTTAATATTTTAAATAAAAATCAAATTTTTTAAATTTGACAACTAAATTTATAAATTATTAAATAATAAATTTGATAAATTATTTAAATAATTTATATCATAATAATATAGAAAGTATGACCGATAATGAACCGCTACTCAAAAATGTTGAAGGATTACAATTTAGTATCCTAAGTCCTGATGAAATAAGAGAAACCTCTGTTGTTGAAATTACAAAAAATGAAACATATGATAAAGATATTCCAGTTGTAAAAGGATTATTTGATTTGAGAATGGGTACAACAGATATGGGTAAAGTATGTAATACTTGTGGATTAAAAAATACTGGATGTCCAGGTCATTTTGGTCATTTAGAACTATGTAGACCTGTTTATTATTATCACTTTATTGATGTTGTTATTAAGATTCTAAAATGTGTATGTTTTAGTTGTTCAAAACTTTTAATTAGTCCCGAAAATCCACTAATTCAAAATATCATTCGTAAAAATAATAAAGAAAGATTTGGTAATATATATAATTTATGTTCTAAAATTAATCGTTGTGGACAAGAAACTGAAAATGGATGTGGATGTAAACAACCCGAAAGATATAAATTAGATGGAATAAATGGAATTGAAGTTGTTTGGAAAGATATCGAAAATAATATAACAAAAGAACATATATCGGCAGAATATGTAAAAGGATTATTTGAAAAAATCTCAGATAGAGATTGTAATATTATGGGATTTTCGAGTAGTTGGTGTAGACCAGAATGGTTGATTTGTACTGTTTTACCAATTCCACCTCCATCTGTCAGACCTTCTGTTAAACAAGGAAGTTCTCAAAGAATGGATGATGATTTAACTCATAAATTATCTGATATTATTAAATTTAATAATATGTTGAAAAAACACTTAGATAAATCTTCAAGAAAAGAAATAATTGATGATTGGACGAATCAAGTTCAATATCATATAGCAACTTATATTGATAATGAACTTCCTGGTATTTATCAATCAGTTCACCGTTCTGGAAGACCGATCAAATCTATTCGTCAAAGATTAAAAGGTAAAGAAGGAAGAATTAGAAGTAATTTAATGGGTAAGAGGGTGGATTTTTCTGCCCGAAGTGTTATTACACCTGATCCAAATATTGAATTAGATGAATTAGGTGTTCCAATTAAAATAGCGATTAATTTAACTTATCCAGAAGTAGTTAACAAATTTAATATAGAAAGATTATCAAAATTAATTGAAAATGGACCTTTAAAATGGCCTGGAGCAAATTCTGTTAAGGTTAGAAATCAATTAATTACAATCAACCAAAATAATTTAGGATCAATTACATTAAATGTAGGAGACACAGTTAATCGTCATTTAATGGACGGAGATTATGTATTATTTAATCGACAACCATCTCTTCATAAAATGAGTATGATGGGGCATCGTGTTAGAGTAATGAAGGGAAACACATTCCGCTTAAATGTAAGTGTTACACCACCATACAATGCAGATTTTGATGGTGATGAAATGAATATGCATGTCCCTCAATCTATACATTCAATTGTAGAATTAATAAATATAGCTTCTGTAAATAAACAAATTATTTCACCCAGAGAAAATAAACCAATTATTACAATCGTTCAGGATACATTACTAGGTATTTATAAATTAACTAATTCACATGTAATTAGTTTTGATCAGGGTAAGTCTCAACATTATGATTCGAATGGTTTAATTTATGAAATAGAAGATTCTAAAAATAATAAAAGTGTTAGTTCGTGTATGTATTCTAGAAAACAAATGATGAATATTGTATGTGATTTATCAACATTTAATGGATTTCCACCTGAACCAGACAAGTATATTATGAAAAATGGAATTAAAATACCTATGTGGTCAGGTCACGCTATATTATCCTATATTATACCTGATAATATTAATTTAGAAATTCCCAATTCAAGTTTTGACAATTTTAAAGATAAAAAATCAGATGATCCAAATAATAAAAATAATTTAATTAGCAAATATAATAACAAAATTAATATTGTAAAAATATTAAATGGTTCTATTGAAAAAGGAACCTTTGATAAAAATTTATTCACAAAAACATCGAAGGGTTTAATTCATACTATTTATAATGATTTAGGTGATGTAAGGGCAAATCAATTTATTAATGATTTACAAAAAATTGTTTCATATATTCTTTTAGTAGAAGGATTTAGTGTTGGTATTAGTGATATGATTGCTGATGAAGAAACAAATGAAAAAATTAAATCGACCATAGATAATAGGAAAACAATGATTGAAAATATTCAACAAGAAGTTCATTTAGATATCTTTTCGGGTATTCCAGGTCAATCTAAAAAAGAATATTTTGAATCAAAAGTAAATTCAATTCTTAATAAAACAATCAAAGAAACAGGTCAAATTGGACTTGAAAATTTAGATCCAAATAATCGAGCAACATTTATGGTTAATTCTGGGTCAAAAGGTAAATTAACAAATGTTGCTCAAATGGTTGCTTGTCTGGGACAACAAAATGTAGATGGAAAGAGAATACCTCATTCATCTAATGATAGAACTTTACCACATTATTATAAATATGATGATTCTGCTGAATCAAGAGGATTTGTAAGTAATTCATTTATTTCTGGTCAAACACCTCAAGAATTCTTCTTTCACGCGATGGGTGGGAGAGAAGGTTTAATTGATACAGCTGTTAAAACATCTACCACCGGATATGTACAAAGACAGTTAGTTAAAGCAATGGAGGACTTAAAAATTGGATATGATTATTCTGTTAGAAATAGTTCAGGATCAATTGTTCAATATACTTATGGAGTTGATGGGATGGATGCTACTTATATTGAATCACAACCATTAATCATTACAAAATTAAACATAGATCAAATACAGGATATGTTTTATTACAATAAAGATACAAATTGGAATAGTATCTTAAAATTAAATACTAAAAATAAATTGCTAAAAAAAGATAATTATCAAGAAATATTAGATGATAGTTTCAAAAAGATTTTAAATCATAGAGAATATTTAATATCAGTTATTTTCAAAAATGAACCTGAAAATAATATAAATTTCCCTGTACATTTACAGAGAATAATTGAAAATAATGTTTCAAATAAAAAGAGTAAATCTAATATTACACCATTAGATATTTTAAAGAAAAATAAATCAATAATTCAAAAATGTTTTATTAGAGATAAATTTAAAAATAATAAGATATTTGAAATTTTAGTAGATGTTCATTTGAGTCCAAAGATATTACTAAATAAATATAATATTTCCAAAGAAGAATATGATAATATTTGTGAAATAGTTATTGATAAATATAATTCATCAAAGATTTCACCAGGAGAAATGGTAGGAGCATTAGCAGCACAAAGTATTGGTGAACCAGCAACACAAATGACTCTTAATACATTCCACTTTGCTGGGGTAAGTGCCAAATCAAATGTTACTAGGGGTATTCCTCGATTAAAAGAATTAATTCATGTAAGCAAAAATATTAAATCTCCATCTGATTTAATATCAATCAAAGATGAATATGCTTATGATCGAAACAAAGTTATGTATATTAAAAATCAATTAGAATATACTATATTAAAAGATATAGTTGTATCAAGTAAAATATATTATGATCCCAATTATAGTGATTATATTTCAACAGTTGAAGAAGATAATGAAATGTTAAAAATTTACAAAGAATTTAGTTTATTATTTGATGAAAATATTGATGAAATTTTACCATGGATTATTAGATTTAAATTTAATAAAAATCTCATGATGGAAAAAGGTATAACAATGGAAGATATATATATAGCAATTATGAATTATGATCCTGAAAGAATAATTTATCATTTTACAGATGATAATTCTAGTGAACTAATTGGAAGAATTTCACTTAAAATGAAAAAAGATTATCCATTAGAAAATGGAATAAATGATCAAAGTGATATTATAGATATATTTAAGAATATTAATATTGATATGATTAATAATATAGTTATTAAAGGTGTTGAAAATATAACTGATATTATTATTACTGAAAATAAATCATTAGCAGATAGTAAATTAAATAAAAGTGAAAAAGTAAATCATGAATTAAAACCAGTAGTTAGATATAATTTAGAAACAGATGGAACCAATTTAATCGATATTATGAATAATAAATATGTAGATCCATATAATACAATTTCAAATAATATTATTGAAGTCTATGAAATATTCGGAATAGAAGCAGCAAGAAATTTACTTATCAAAGAAATTACCGAAGTTATCAAACATGAAGGGGAATATATTAATCCTAGACATATTGATTTACTGTGTGATATAATGACTTCAAATGGAGAATTATTCTCCATAAATCGTCAAGGTATTAATAGAGGTAATATTGGACCATTAGCAAAATCTTCATTTGAAAATACTACAGATGAATTAATTAAATCATCTATCTTTTCGGAAAAAGATAATTTAGGGGGTGTATCTAGTAATATTATGTTAGGACAATTAATTAATAGTGGAACTGGATTATGTGATATTATTTTAGATGAAGATCAATTAGAATATTTACAAAAAGATAATTCTGATCTTGAAGATGAATTTATGGAAATAGATGAATCAAATATAGATGTTCTAATGAATATTGAAGAAGAAGATGGAGATTGTTGTGATGATAATTTCAAGTTTTCACACGAATAAATTTATTATAATAAATTAAATTATTATTTGGTAGTCTTTTTTAATGTTTTCTTTTTTTTTCTACCTTTACAGTATTCTAATTCATATGCATCCCCTTTCAAAAATGGACCCCCATGTTTAATTAAATTATTTAATTTAGATTCTTCATCTTTACAATGATTTTCTCCATAACCGGTAATTTCAAATTTTTCTCTTTGAACATCTTCATCTAGATCATCATCTTCAACTTCTTCATCAATATTTTGAATATCATTTTCTACATTCATTTTATCAAGTATTTTATATAATTCTGAATCACCATCTAATGAATCCATAAAATTATTATCATTTCTAAATAGATTCAAAATAACACTGTATTTACTATTATCTATTTTATGCATATAAACTAATAAATCAGTTATTAGTTTTGTTTTATTAGCGATATATATCTCTATTAAATCATTTACTATTTCACTTAATATATCTGAAATATCACTATTATCAACGAAATAATCAAAATTATTAACACTAATACTGGGTTTAGCATTTATTTCAATTTCATCTATATCTTCCCTTTCTTCTTTACTATCATCTTCACTTTCTTCCCTTTCTTCTTTACTATCATAATCACTTTCGGCACTTTCTTCGGCACTTTCTTCGGCACTTTCGGCACTTTCTTCGGCACTTTCTTCGGCACTTTCGGCACTTTCTTCGGCACTTTCGCCATCACCTCCAAATTGATCCTCTAACATTTGATTTATATCTCCCAAATTATTAGCATCATTTATTAAATTATTAGAATTACCTGAAGGATCCATCGGTTGTGTTTGTCCGGATTCTAATCCTGTAGGATTAGTTTGTTCTAACTCTTGAGTTTGTAAATCTTGTCCAAATTGTCCATCTAATTTTGGATCTTGTTCTTTCATTAAAGGGGATTCTTGATCATAAGATTCTGGTAATGTATGATCTATATCTTCTCCTCCGACACTTTTCCCTACTTCTTGATCCGTATTTTGTTGTATGACATCCCCCTCCTCTATACCACCAATATCATTTGAATCAAAATTTTGAGATAAATCAGGCGTAAGATCTTTTTGTGAATTTTCTGTTAATTCAAAATCTGTTTCAGTTATTTCTAATTTATCTTCCATTGTTTCTTTTTCTTTTTGTTCATGTGTTTCGCTATCAATTGGTGATCTAGATAATAATAAACAGATGGATAACATTTTAGATAATGGAATCTTTTCTAATTCAGATTTACCTTTTTCACTTAATAACTTATAAACTTTTTCAGATATACCTCTCATATCATAATTCCAATAATTTTGATGTTCATATCCATCTCCATCTTCTAAACCAAAGAAATGTTTTCCAATTGTTTTTGGACTTATAAAACTAAATAATTTGAAATAATTTTTGAAAAATTCAAAGAAAGCATTAAAATCATTAATTAATTCACTTTCAATATATTTATCATAAGAAACAATAATACTATTAAAAAATGGGAATAATAATTGTATAGAATTCTTTAATTTTTCGGGTGTTGTTTCAGTTAAAATTATATTTCTTTTAGATAACTGCATATTAGATATTTCTTCAGTTGCTAATTTATTGTATTCTTCTATCATATCATTTTTAACTTCATCTGTTACAGAATTGAGATACTGAATTAAATCTTCAACTAGATCATCTGTTATACCTAAATCTGTATCAGATGAATTTAATATTTCAGTTTCAGGGTTCAATTCTGTTTTTTCTTTCTCTCCTGAAAGATCTTCTCCTTCTTTTTTATCTCTTTCAGATAATTCTTCATGATCTGTTTCAAATTGTCCTTCCATTTCATGATGATCACCCATTTCATGATGATCACCCATTTCATGATGATCAACCATTTCACGATGATCACCTATTTCATGATGATCACTTATTTCATGATCACCTATTTCATGATCACCTATTTCATGGATAGAAGATGTTTGTTGATCTTCCATTTGAGGGGGACCTTCCATTTGAGGGAGACCTTCCATTTGAGGGAGACCTTCCATTTGAGGGGGACCTCCCATTTGAGGGGGACCTTCCATTTGAGGGGGACCTCCCATTTGAGGGGGACCTTCCATTTGAGGGGGACCTCCCATTTGAGGGGGACCTCCCATTTGAAGAAAATCATCTCCCCCATCGCCTCCCTTTTGTTTTTTCTTTTTCTTTTTATTCTTTTTTGTTTTCTTTTCATTATGTTTATTTTTAATTTCTTCTTTCTCATATTCTTCAAGTGAAATTGTTGGTTTTTTATATGTATCTAATAAACTTCTTTTATTTTCTTTATCTGTGGGTTTCATATCAAGTGAAAACATAGAATATTCTTCAGGAATACTCGCTTTCATAAATTGAGGACTCTTTTTATCTCTAGAATAAATTCTATTTAATAATTCTTTAACTTTAGTTTTATCCCCATCTTGTTGTCTTAAAGCTTCTAAAATTATGCATTTAGATAATATACAAATTCTAGCTTCACACAACATCAACATATAAATTTTGTCTAAAACATGGATATCATCCATTTCATTTAAAAAGGCATAATAATAATCATAAATATATATCAAACAATTCTCTTGAGGACATGATAAACATTTTTCATTATTATCCCATTTAATATCTTTCATAATATATTCATAAAATCCTCTAGGTTTTCTAGTACAATCTCCCATTTTACGATTTATACTGTGAATTAAATTAACATTTTTCTTTGAATTTTTTACATATTCATGTATTTTTGGTTTTATTAATTCAATAGAACCTCTTTCTTCCAATAATTTATCTACGCCTATATCAAATTCAGGATCAAAATTAGAACCTCCATCAAAAATAATATCAATCCAATTAATGTTACTTTTAGAAATTTTATTTTTATCTTCCGATTCAGAACTACTTGAAAAACTAGCCGTTGCTAACAAATAAAGTTTTAATTCTTTTAATAATTTATCATCTGTTAATGTTAATTCAACTGTATCAATCGTCATTTTTTTGTCATACATCATATTAGCATCTTTCGATAAAATATTAGATATAGCATTTAAACTAGGATCAATTGATGTTATATTTTTTAATATCCTAGGTATAGTTACAGTTTTTAAAAGTTTAGGATTATCTCTAATCATTTCAATAAATTCACTATTACTGACACATTTAAGATATCTTTCAATATATATTTGATCCATTTTTTTATCTGAACCAGATTTATAAGTTAAGATAGAGTATTTTGGTAAATATTCGATATTATCTGTATCATTCAATAACAATTCAATTATATCTCTTTCTTTAATCATATTACTATATTTATAACCAGCAAATGAAGCCAAAGCAGTAGTTGCTAAAGCAGCAATACCACCTATCACAGGTATAATTGGAAAACCACCAGTTTGTTGTTTTTTAATAGTATTTTTTTTCTTTTTAATATTCTTTTTCTTTTTTGTATTTTTTCTAGATAAATTATTCTTTCTATTACTATTTTTTCTACTACCATTTTTTTTCAGTTTTTTTTTTCTATATGTTTTCTTCATATCTATATATTATTATAGATATTATATAAAATAAATTTTAAAAAATAAAGTTACTTTATTTCATTTAAGAAATTACTAATATTTTCATTTGCTTCTTTCTCTTCTTTATCTTCTTTATCTTCTTTATCTTCTTTATCTTCTTTATCTTCTTCTTTTATCACAAGTTGTTCATTTTTACTTTCTTGTTTATTATCTTTACTTTTTTCTTTATTTTCACATTTATTACATCTTTCAACATGCTTCGATATAAGTTCAATATCTTCTTCATCTAATTCAGTCCTTTTTATTTCTGTTTCTGTTAATGTATCTTTAACTGTCTTGATAATATCTAATGGTTTAATATCATTATTATTTTCTTCAATTGATATTATATCTTCAATTCCTTCTGTAAATTCTTCTTTATTCATTACAATATTGGGATCTTTTTTATAAATATTACATTTATCAAGACCATTACAAATAGATGGAACAGAAACTTCATAATTTTTAAATTTTTTATTAAATTCACTTATAACACTATCATCTATGATAGGTCCAGCTTCTATTAAACGATCATATTCAGCTCTACTTAATTTTAAAAAATCACTTTGAATAACTCTTCTACAAGGATCTAATGCTAATTCAATAGCAATATTTCTTTGTAATTTACCCCATGAAACACCAGCTATTCGATGAGCTTCCATATATTCTGCTACTTTTAAGAAATTTTGAAGAGTTGAAATAATACCAGCAAAAATATTAACACCTCCAACTATCGCCGAAGCAATTGATTTACTTTCTTGAGGGACAAAAGAATCCATACCTACATTTGCTGCGCCAGTTAATGTTGACAAAATGATAACAGGTATTGAAAAAGAATAATACCATTTTCTATAATTTTTTTCACATCTCCCATGTAACCATCGATAACATGAAGCTTTTTCAGACCATTCTGCCAATAAATCTTCACATTCTTTATTCCAAACATTCTCAATTTTCATTTCTTTTTTTTGAAAATTATCCATTTACTTATTAGATATATTTAAAATTCTCTTGATTTTACTTATTATTTGTGGATTATGTTTTGCTTTACCCGATTCTATTTCATTTATCATTTTAACTGGTATATTTAATTTTTGTGCCAAATCTTTTTGTGTCATATTTTGAGATAATCTTTTTGATTGTATATTTTTACCTAATTCTGCTGGCGTTTTATCATGTTTTAAATTCCCTTCTTCTATTTTCTTTTCCATTTTATTTTCTTTTGAAACAATCTTAGTTGTTTTTTTATTTTCTCTTATTTTATTATCACCTATATGTTTGCTCGCACTAAAATAAATAGTATTCCAATCTTGATGTTGAATATTAGTTTCCATTTTATAATATTATAATATTAATTTTAAATTGATTTAAATATTTAAAAGTTCATCATTGGGAAGGGGAGACTGTTGGGGTGACTGGTGGGGCGACTGGTGGGGTGACTGGTGGGGCGACTGGTGGGGTGACTGGTGGGGCGACTGGTGGGGCGAATGGTGGTGAATTACTTGAATCAGTTGATGAAATATTTAATTGAGTTTTATTTGTATCTATTTCGATATCCTTTGCTTGAATAATATTTTCACCTAAATTTTCATCTGATTTATTGCGATTATAAAATAAATAAATTAAAAATACAATAATGATTAATATAAATATAATAAGTAATATAGTCTTATTTTCACTAATAAAATTAGTTAATTTATCTTCTTCTTCTTCTTTATCAATATTTTCTTTTTCTTCGATAGTATCTAATTGTTCTTTTGTTAATTCATCACCATAACCATATATAAAATGACTATCTTTTTTTTTGATTTTTTTACAAAGATCACCTTTATCTTTATATTTAATATTCTTAAAATTTAAATTGTTATTATCATCTTCTCTAAATATCTGTGTATATTCACCTTTTACTTTACATTGTTCATTATCAGCATTTGTACTAAACAACAAATCAAATCTTAAATTATCATTTTCTTTAAATTCAAACTGATTTATAAGTGATTGTATACTATAATTATCACCGTAAATATTACTAACCCAATAGAATATAAACAATAAAAACAAATAAAGGCAAATAAATAAATTAATCCATTTTTTAACAATAAAGAATCCTAAAATTGATGATAATAATAAGATAGTAATAATTAATCCTAGTATATTATTGTAATTATATTTTGAAAAGGCGATAAATAAAAGAATAAATACAAAAATTATTAAACCATTAAGATTATTGTAATTTACCATATTATATAATAACTTATAATTTATTATTTGATCTTAAATCTTCACATTTTTCTCCATTTCCTTCTATTGATATTTTTTCTAATTTCCCACCTTTATATCTGCCTATCATATTACAATCATCAGAAGCATCATCTGTCCTTATATTTATTTTAAAATCTAAGCGATCCGTACCTTTCAATCCAAAATCATTTAAACTTAAAAAACTTTTATCAAATTTATTTCCTAATAATTTAAAACTATAAGAACTAAATAATCCTTTTATCATTTTATAAAAATAATATAAAAGAAGTAAAACCAAAAATCCTCCAAATATTCCACCTAATATTTTGACAGGTTCAATATTATCTAAATTCACCATTTATATGTTATATAATATACAAAAATTTGATATAAAGGTAATTGAACATAATTATATAAAAGTAATCAAAATGGAACCTAATTCTTTTACCAAAACATCATTCTGTGATACTGAGATTGATAATATTACTACTAATTCAACTAAAAAATATATATTAAATCAATTACAAATCTTATGTGGAATTAAATATAATTCAAGATATGCGAAAGTATATAATGATCAATATTCTAAAAATTTAAATAATCCTCATATATTTTGTTTAAAATCTAGTGGTAATCCTTATCTTTTATTTTTGACTCAAATAAATGATAAAAATTATTGTTTTTTAATTGACAAAAAAACAAATGATAAATATAGTTATCCTAAAATATTAATAGTACCATATAATTTTACTTCTGAACTTTATAATAATAGTTTATTTGAATGTGAATTAATTAGAAATAAGTATAACAAATGGTTATTGTCTATTAATGATACATATTATCTTAAAGGTAAAAGTATGAAAAAAATTAGTATAATAGATAGAATTAATAATATTCATGAAATGTTAGATTCGAATTTTAAAGAAAATGAATATTCAAAAAGTTGTCCTATCAGAGTTAAAAATTATTTTGATTACAATCAAATAAGTAATATAAAAGAAGAATATATTGATAAACTATCTTATAATACAAGAGGTATTTATTTTATTCCTATGAGAACTGATTATTCAAATATGTTATATTTATTTCCAAAGAATAATAAGAACATTCAAAAATTACCACCAGTTAAAAAGAAAATTATATTTCGAATTATGAAAACTATGAAACCAGATGTTTATGAATTATACTTAAAAGATGATGAAAATTTAATTAAAAAAGGTGTTGCTTTAGTTCAAAATATTGAACTAAGTCATAAATTATTTGGTTATTTTGAAAATAAAGAACAAATCGACGAAGTAAAAGTTGAATGTAGATATGATCAAAAATTTCAAAAATGGATACCTGTATCAAAAAGCGATGAAGAAATTTCTAGTATATATGATTTACCACAATAAATTTATCTTCTTTTAGTTTTCTTTCTTTTAGATTTATTTCTTCTTTTAGTTTTAGTCTTTTTTGTTTTAGATTTGGATTTTCTTTTAGATTTATTTTTAGATTTACGTTTTGTTTTCTTTTTAGATTTACGTTTCTTTTTAGAAGAAGAAAACATAGAACCATTAATCATTAAAGTGATTGTATCATTAATCCACCCAGATTCATTTCCTGGACCAACAATTAAACCTAAGTCTTTCAATTTAAAATCATCATATAATTCAGTTAAGGGATTCCCATCATAAATTAACATATCATTTTCCGTGATCATATGTTTTTTTATCGATTTCTTAAAATCTTTTAGTTTAACAGAAGATTCTATTTTATATTTATGACTTCTTTTTTGATCAGGTTCTTTTCCACCAAAACTTATAATTTTATTTAAAGTTAAGATAGAATTAATATTATCACTTTTCTTTTTACCTTTCTTTTTGATATAAGTTTCATGTAAATTACGAATGTTCCCAAAATCTAATAAATTTGTGACACTAAATAATGGTTCGTAGTGTCTTAAACCTTCCGAAACACCTTCACCTACATTATGATATACATATAATATTTCATCTGAATCAGGATGAGTATATTTAGCATTAGGGACAGTTACCAGTTTAGAATCATTCAATGTAAGAATTTCTATACTTGTTTGTAAAACATTTCCCATAGCAGTTACTTCTAAATTACCCGCGTATTCTTCATAATCTCTCATTTTTTGTAAATAATCATTCACACTATTTAAAGTTGGATCTTCATCTACTTCTATTTCAATCAGTTGTCTTAAAGATAGTCCTATAACAGGATGATGCCATTTGTCCAAGTTTTCTTTCATCCAATCAATTGATAAATCTCTGTAATTTTTAGATAATTCAATGACATCATCTCTTGATATATTTGATACAACTTGTTTTCTGTCAGTTCTCCTTGCTCGATCTAATAATTTTTTTAAAGTATATAACCAAGAAATTGAATGATAAAAACATCCACCATCTCCTGGAACAGGGATTTTTATGAATTTAGAAGGATCCATTTATATATATATAGATAAAAAATTTGTTTAATAATTTGATTTCTTTAGTAATCAATTAATGTGAAAGATAACATCTACAATTTCTTCTAGTTTTTCTTTCATTCTTTGTTCACTTTGAGTTAATTCAGCGTGTTTGTAACAATTAAGAATCATCAATAACACAAATCCATCATCTAAATCATTTACCCAATAATCTGAAATTCTCTCATATGATTCAATATTCGAAAATAACTTTCGAACCATTTCTTTTACTCCATTTTCTTGTAATGAAAGAAGTTCATTTAATTGATGATAAACTTTTTCAATTGAACCTTCAACTGGAACCTTGAAATTACAATCATACTTAGATTTATCAATCTTTTGAAAATAAAGATAATCTACTCCTTCTTTAGGAGTCCAAACGCGATCCCCTTGTTTAACTGGTTTCAAAATTGGTGAACCATCATACATCTTTGATTCTGTATTTAATACCAGAGGAAAGCATGAGAGATCTTCAAAACATTCTTTGTGATAATGACTATTAAGAAGATAAATGAAAGAAATAAGATCTGCTAGATAAGATTGTCCGTATTCACTCGATCTTTTAAGAATCATCATCTTTTCTTCTGTAACATCCATCGACCTTAGGAATTCATTAAAACGTATTGTTTCTGGAACAATTTCAGATTTAGTACGATTATCCATAACTTGAACACTTCCATCATCGAGAAATTTATATGTTTTATATCTTTGTGTTCTATCTACAGATGTAATAAATACATCTTTGCCATTAGTGCCTTTGAATTTCTTCAAAAGAAGAAGAGTATTCTTAACTACCCTATTATTGATATCTTTATCATGCTTATAACGAAGATTTGAAGATACATCGCCATAAGGATAATCTTCCCCGTCCTTTGAGAACTTTGGATCAAATTGACAACATAATACACTATTTTCTGTAACTGTCTCTAAGAATTTTTCGAAATCTTCTGTAGGGAAATTAAGACAAGAAGCCAATTCAATAATTTTATGAGATTCTTCTGTCCTTTGTTCCGTAGGAAAATTTGGGTCACCAATTTGTGTAATTTCATAATGACGATCTACTGAACCACCTCTTAGACGAAGGACTAGATGAAGAGTACTTTCCTTCTGAATATTATAATCTTGTAGAGTTCGCCCATCTTCAAGTTGTTTTCCAGCAAAGATAAGACGTTGTTGGTCGGGTGGAATTCCCTCTTTATCTTGAATTTTTGCTTTGACATTTTCAATTGAATCGGATCCTTCTACTTCAAGTGTCATGGTTTTTCCGGTGAGAGTTTTGACGAAAATCTGCATTGATATGTTTTACTTTTATATTTATTTATCTTTCTTTCTTTTTATATAATACTACAAATATACTACTTGTCAAATTTTTAAATTAATTTTAGAAAGAATTAAATAATTTAAAAATTTTTTGTTAATGTAAATTAAATGAATAGTGAATTAGAAATTCAAGAACTAGAATTGAAATTAATTCAAAAAACAAACGAATTAGAGAAAATTCAACAAAAATTAGAAAGAGTTACCTATTGTTATGAAAAATTAGACACGGATTTTGATAAATTAATAAATATTTTAGATAAAAAACAATTAGAAGAATTTTATAATAGTGAAGAAAGAAATTTGAATTAATATTTTAAATTGTATTTTTTAATATATTTTTCTTTTTTTCTGATATAATCTTTATTTATGATTGATTTTAGTGTTTTATAAATAAACATGAACCATCTTTCATATATTAAAATTTTCCAAATATTTCTTGTTTGAAGAAACAAATACAAAAAAATATATATTAAAGGTGTCCTTATAAAAATTATAAAGTTAAAATTTTTGTATTTCGTAAAATTCCTCAAAGATCCCATCAAAGGTGTTATCAAAAATAACATATTAATTATATTAATTCAGATTATATTTTTAAATCAATATAGTCTCTAATCAAATTTGGATTATTGAAACCATCTATATTCTCTAATTTATTTAAATCACTAAGAATTTTAGGATATAATTGTTCTAAAACTAAAACATCTCCCATTGCTCTATGGGCATCTATCAATAGAATATTAAATGTTTTAGCGAGTGAAGGTTGATTATAATATGTTCGACTAGGATAAAGTCTTTTTGTCAAAGGAAGTGTATCATGAAAATGAATCTTATCTGTATTTAACATAGATGTATCTGTCCCTTCATTTTTTAATTCTTTAAACATTCTCTTTAGAAAGATAAAATCAAATGTATCACCATTATGTGAAACAATACTAATATTATCATTACCTTTTGTAGATTCAATAAACCAGTTGTAAAATTCTGAATAAGCATTTAACCATTCGGAACCCTCTTTTCTTAACATTTGATTTGTTATTCCAGTGATATCTGTTATTTTTTTACTTACTGGGCGATTAGATTTTGGTTTAACTAATTTTTGAAATGAATTATCTTCATTTAATACTTTTGCTCCAATTTCAATAATATCATCATGATATGGATTAAGACCACTTGTTTCAAGATCAAATACAATAACAACCATCTTTATTTGTTTAATAATAATTAATATGTTTTTAAATCAAATTTATAAATTTGATAAATACTTTAAGGATTTATAAATATATAATAAATATGAATTATTCAAAAATTTACTCAGAATTAAAAAAAATTAATAATGAACTTATATGTAAGTTTATTACAGATAATAATATTAAAGAATTAGATTTTCTATTTAAAAATCATGACAAAAAACCAAATCTAGCATTACTCGGACAATCAGGATCGGGGAAATCGACCTTAATAAATAAATTATTAGATGATAATGTTTTAGATTCAAGTGATGGAAAAGGGGCCGTCACACAATACCCAATTGAAATTAAATATAATGATGAAATTAAATATGATATAATATCTGATTTAGATGTATTTGATGATGAATATAAATTAAGAGAAATTTTAATGGAAAAAGATTTTTGTAGTAATTATTCAGAAGAATTACTTACAGATGATAATTTGAAAAATGAAATATCAGATCAAATAGATGTTTTGAAAAATATAGAATTAACATACAAAATTAAAAAAAGTAAAAAAAAATACGATTGGAAAAAATTTAATAAAGATTTATATGGAAATGTAAATGATAAATATCATTTTAAATACAATGATATATATTTGAATGTTTCTCCATTTATTAAAAAAATCATTATTTATATAAATAATGATATTATTAAAAATATAAATTTAGTTGATTTACCAGGAACTCAAGATAAAATGAAATTAAGAACAGATAAAACAAATAATTACCTTAAAAATGAAACCGATTTTATAATTATGGTTGAAAGTAATGAAAGAGCAAGATCTTCATCTTTTATAGATAAAGCATTAAATAATCACGTTGTTAATATTATTGTGACTAAAAGGATCTCCGATATACTTTTAGCAATAACAAAAATAGATCGTACTTTAGATAGTATTAAAGAAGAAAAATTGGATGAATTAGATTCAGATGAGGAATTAGACATTGATGATCATGATAATATAATTAAAGAGTATGAAAAAAGATTAAATGATACAGAGATAAAATTAAAAGAAGATATTAGAAATAATCATTCTCTAAAAATACATAATATAGAATCAGAAAATATAAATATTAAGTTTTACTCTAAAAATGATAATGAATCAATTGGATCATTAAAAAAATATATAAATGATATATGTTTTAAAAGAAAAGAAAAATATAATAAAATTATTTATAATTTATTATATAAATATTATGAAGAAATTAAAAATTATATAGAGTCTGAGAGTGTTGAAGAAGAAGAAAAAGAAAAAATTAAAAATTTATTAAATGATTTTGAAACGGAATTAAATAATAAATTATTATTAAAAATATCTACAAATTATGAAATAATTGGAGATAGTAATTTTAATAAAATATTAGAAGATAATGAAGAATATAGAAATAAATTAATCAATACCCATGGAATTACTCTAACATCTGTCTTACAAAAAAAGTATCATGTTTCTTGTCATGATGAAATATTTCATCTAGTGGAAGATTTATCAACAAATTATAAGAAATTTTGGATGAATGTTGTTGAATCATATATTAAAGAAATTGATTGTAAATATAATCATAATATTTTATTAGAAAAAAATTTACAAAAAGAAAATATTATGAAGATTAAAAGTATCGGTGAAAATGACCTGATACAAAAAATACAATCTAATTTAATTAATAGTAGTAAAGATTATTATATTAATGAAGAATATATTAAATATAAAGAACATTTACATATAAATGGAAATAATATAATACATGAAAATATAAATAAAAATATTAATCATTATAGTATTCTTTCAAGATTATTATATGGGGATGGAACAAGTAATATCTGTAGAAAATATATAGAAGAAATGTTAAGTATAAATAAAAATAAAAATATCAGAATTCAAATTGTAAAAGATTTAAAAGATTTATTAGATAAAACAACAGAAGATATAATTAATTTTCAAAAAAATGAAATTAAAAAAACTATAAACAAAACAATCTCTAAATATGATAAAATAGAATTAAATATTCAAACAATAAATGAAATATTAGACACTATTAAATTTTAAAACTTTTTCGATGCCAATTTGTATGACCATATTCTTTAATAGCATTTATATGATCTTTTGTACCATATCCTTTATTATTTAATAATTTATAATTATTTAATACAGGGTTTTCATTTACTAATTTTTCTATATATTCATCGTGATATTCTTTTGCTAAAATAGAAGCAGCAGCAATATTTAAATATTTATCATCACCCTTTGGAATACATATATGATTGATAGATTCAAAATTTTCATCTAAATAAGGATCAAACTGATTTCCATCAACTAAAATAGTATCAATATTAATTTGTTTTGTAATATCATCAACACATAAATGCATCCCTTTCATTGTTGCTTTTAAAATATTTAATTTATCAATCGTTTTTTCGTCTATTAATTGAACACTAAATGCAATTGAATTTGTTTCAATATATTCTCTTAAAATTTTTCTAATTTTCGGAGAACATTTTTTAGAATCTCTTATCTTATATGGTGGAGGATTAGTTTCAATATCACCTAATATAACACCGGATATACAAACAGGACCAATTAAACAACCTCTCCCGGCTTCATCGATTCCTAATTCTATTTTATTTTTTTCATAGTATCTATTCATATTAATGTAGATTAGTAAATATATTTTAAATTATTTTAATCTATTCAATATTAGTATGGATAAAGGTATTATCATGTGTAATTATAAAACTATGAGAAGAGAATATGGAACAATTAATTATACTTTATATGAAACTAGTATCAAGAATGATAAAGATAATTATATCGAAATATATAAAAATATTAAAAAAGAAAAAAAAAGAAAAGAAAAAGGAAAACAAACTAAAAAACAAAATAAAAAAGTAACATTCCAACTCGAATCAAAATCAGCAATTCAAAAAGAAATTGAAAAATCTAAAGAACCCGAAAAAGTAAAAGATTTAAATGAAATTGAAGAAGAATTAAAAGAAAAAAATATTGATCAAATACTAGAAAAAGAATTAAGTGAATCAAATAAATCATTTTTTGATGATTTACCCGATTTAGCAGAAGATGTAGAAGAACAAGGGGAAGTGGAAGAACAAGTGGAAGAACTAGGGGAAGAAAAAGAAGAACAAGAAGGTGGAAGATTAAATATGTTGAAAAAAAGAATTTACATAACAGATTTAAGTATTGATAAAGATAAAGAAATGTTTCAAATGTAATTATCTACAACAAGAAATTAAACAAAATTTTTTTTTTTTATCACTAAGTTTTATCCATTCTTGTATTGTATAATTATCACTCATCGATAAATTACAACGAGCACATATTGGTTTTAAATTATAAATATCTAAAGTTCCACCTTTACTTTCAGGTTGATCATGACCTACATGAAAATCAAAAACATTTATTATATTTTTACACCAGGGAATATAACATTTATTTTCAAATTTTTTACCAAATACTTCTATCCAACATTGTTCTCTAATTGCTTTTGGAATAGTTGCTTTTTTTGTCATTTATTATTAATTATGATTGAATCTTTATGTTTATTAAAGTTCAGTTATAATTCCATCTTTTAGATTTGTTACATAACGCCATTTTAATTTTTTTCTTGCTTTATCGTTGCCTGTAATTAATTTTGCCATAGTATAACCATCTTCACCTAATATATTATTCATTATTTCGTTAAATTTTAATGCACATATCTTGCCCCCCTCTCCATATTTATTTACAACAAATATTCCTAATTCTCCAAAATCTATTTCTTTTGGACCATAATGTGCCAGAATATCTTCTTTATAACTCATATTTAAATATAATTTTTTATTATTTAAAAATTAAAAATATTTATCAAATTTATTAAATTTTATACTATATATTTCATTTCTTTCATGATTTTACTTGCTAAAATTGAATATAATTTATCATCATAGTTTAACCAATATTCATATCCTTCATCTTTTGATAAATATTTATGATTTTTTAATTTGATAAGTTCATGAATTAATTCAATTATCTGATAAGATATACCAGTATAATTATAATAATCTAATTTAAAATCATTTTTAATAATATAAATTTTTGAATCATGAATAATTGAAAATTTACCCATATGATTTTTATGTAAATAATAATGTTCTTTTGCTATTTTTTCATATCTGTCTGAATAATATAAAATTGTTTCATTTATTTCTATTGTTTTTTTCTGTTTTAATATTATTTTACAAATCTCAATATTATGATTCAATAATTCCTTTAATAATAATAGTATTTCTTCATCAGATGATAAATTACGAATATAAATCATTCTACTATATGTATATCTAAACCAAGTAAATCTCTATATCCATATTCTTCGAATCCATCACTTCTATAATATTCAATTGGTGAAACATAATGATAAAGATCTTTATCATTCATAAATGTAAAATCATATTTTTCTAACAAACATTTATAAATTTCATTCTTTTCATTATCATAAATATAACTCATACCACCCCGAATATTAAATCTATTAAAAATTAATGCTGGAACAACAAAATCGGATCCATCTTTGTGTATTCCTTCAGGAGAATTATGTGAATGTGTTTCAGGATAAACAATTTGTCTCACTTGATGTAAATCAATATTTAATTGTTTAAAAGGATTAGAATAATTTAATAGTTTTGACATATACTTAATATATTCAATTACAAAAGGATCATAAGGATTTTCTAATAAACAAAATTCTCTATATTCTTTCCTTGAATCTTCAACATTTTGTTTATAAAATGTTTTACCTGTATGATTTACACTAAATTCTGGAAAATGATCATTTATTTTAATTACTTTATAATTACCATATCTCCTATTTCTTGAATTATCATTAATATAAGGATCTTCTGGTAATCTATTAAAAGAATTTCTAAATTTAACAGATAAATATGTTGGAAAATTAATATGATTTAAATTTAATTTAAGATAAGGTTTAAAAAATGTGGGATAACTCATTATCCTTTTATCCATATTTTATATTATATTAGTATTATAATTTTAAATAGTTAATTAACATATTCTTCTATAAAATCATTTAATTTATCTCTATGAATATAAATCCAGTGTAATGTAATTGAGTTTTCAATATTTTCTTCTAAATCATAACGTTCTTTACCATCTATATTTTTCGTATTTTTATATATATTTTTTAATTTTGCTACGGGATCTTTCCCCTTTAAAAAATTCTGAAAGTTTTTCCACATATTCTTTTCTTTTATCTCCATAGGAGATCTCCAGTCTGTATCGTATGGTAAACTCATAATCGCGGCAACATAATGTTTATTCTCTAAATAATCTATTCCTCTTTTTTGGATAGTCCCTTCTTTTTCATTATAATTTGTATAAACCCAATATTTAGGATTATCCGATAAAGATGCTTTTTTCCTTTCTCTATCTAATGTATTATCTTCATAAAACAAATTACTATTCAATATATTACTGTCAGGTATTAAAATAATATCAATCGGTTTTAAAGACATTCTAATATTAATATCCGTTTCAATTTTTTTCATATAAGGCGATAAATATTTTATTTTAGTAGTTTTATTGAAAATCATATACATATTTAACCAAACTATTCCCTTAAAAATTTCGGTTATATTCAGACAAAATTTACTATAACTTTCATTCCATTTTTTTCCTTTTTCCATTTTATATTCATGTAAATATTCACAATCTACATTATTACATACATCTATTCTAAAAACTGACCCAATACCTTCTTTATTTCTTCCATCACTTTCTATTAATTGTTTTTTTAATTCTTCTTGTCTTTCAATAAATTTATTGCATTTTTTTATATTTCTATTGTCTTTCTTAAGTTCATAATTTTGTAATTTTTTAATTTGGTTCATAATTCTCATATCTATTTTATGCAAAGCATGTTTAAGAGAAACTTGTTTTTTAGATAATTTACTATCATCAATTAAATAAGAAATAAAAAATAAATATAATTTTTGAGTATGATCTAATTGATCTAATTTTTTACGAGTTCCAAGTGTACTATTTAAAATACTCATCGTCATACACAAACTATTACATTTAATTTCTTTTACTACATTTTTATCTTTTAATATTTTCCATCCCTGTTTAATACCCTGTTTAATATACGATAATAATAAATAATCATCTTTATCAAATATATCATGCCAAGATGAAGTAATTTGTTTATATGCTAAATTCATTATTTCAATATATTTTCTTGCTTCATGTCTATTTTTAATAGATCTTTTTTGTTTTTTTGTACGTTTTTTTTTCTTCATTGGATTTTTTTTTATAGTCTTCATATATTATATA
>Ga0181568_10000613_pt1 | contig 32090 bp, 30 predicted proteins | sample 101ome_20_FD_133758 | JGI IMG/M metagenome (GOLD analysis project Ga0181568, IMG submission 133758) | Coastal salt marsh microbial communities from the Groves Creek Marsh, Skidaway Island, Georgia - 101404AT metaG (megahit assembly) | ecosystem: Environmental > Aquatic > Marine > Intertidal...
GCCCATTGCTGGATTCAAGCAAGCGACGGCAGGCGACCAAGCCAGACATGGTCGGTGACTCGCCCATACCTTTCCTTCGCTCATTCGTGGCCTCGTAGTGGGTATCGTCGCTACCCTTTCACTTAGCTCAATCGCTTTGGCAGTTTCCTCGCTAGCCAAGAAGACCGGAACTGCGATCGCATTTTGGATATTAGGCTGGATTAGCCTGAACCTTATATCCGATCTTTCTAGAATATCGTATTCGTGGTTTGAATATGTAAATCCGCTCAAATCCATAAACGAGCTATCGGAGGGCGTATTCAAAATGGATTCCTTAATTACCGAAGCTCAAAACAGCCTGCCATTCATCGATCGGGTCGTCGCCAAGGCAACGAGTCTCCAAAGTCTGGATCAAATTCCGGCGTCGGACGGCACCCTACTGGCTCCTCTAATTGCTCTGACCGCCATGAGCGCCTTGAGCCTATTCATCGTTCACCGGAGGATCGCCGTATCATGAGCGCTATTATAGGAGCGAAAGAACTCAGTTGTTTTTACGGCATCGTACTAGGCCTATACAATGTGACCTTTGAGATCGAGCCGGGAATCACGGGTTTGGTGGGACCCAATGGAGCCGGGAAGAGCACCCTTATTAAGCTCATCACAGGGCAGCTGAGTCCCTCTTCGGGAGCACTAACGGTGTTCGGGCAATCTCCCCTAAACAACCCAGACCTGCTGGCTCGAATTGGCTATTGCCCAGAACGAGAACAGGTGAGTAAAGAACTAAAGCCTCTCGACTGGCTTCGGGGACTGGCTTCCCTTTCCGGGATCCCATGGAGGAATACGAAATCAGTCGCCCAAAGAGCATTGAGCAGAGCCCAGCTCGACCCAAAACATTGGGAAAAGCGATTGGGGACTTACTCGAAGGGGATGAAACAGCGGGTTAAGCTGGCCCAAGCGATCATGCACGATCCCGATTTAATAGTCCTCGACGAACCAATGAATGGTCTCGACCCGAATGGCCGATCGGAATTCTGCGACATTCTCAAAGAACTCCACAACCAAGGCAAAAGTATCCTTGTATCCAGCCACATACTTCACGAACTCGAATTTCTCTGCAGCCGGTTTTTGATACTCAACTGGGGCCGTGCGCTCGCTTCCGGTTCACAATCTGAAATTCGCAATACCGTAACGGAATGGTCCGACGAGCTTACGATCCGCTGTAGTGATCCCAAAAACCTGGCAGACCACCTGGAAGGACAAGGTCTGATTCGCGGATACTTGGTTGAGAATGGAACCTTAAAGCTATGGGTACTCAATCCGGAGACTTTTTTCGACAATTGGCCAAGCTTCGTATCTGGAAGCAACGTCGAAATTTTTGAAATTAAAAACAGCAATCAAGCGCTAACCAGCCTTTTTGACAAAATGACCAAGTGAACGTTGGTGAAACAAAATCCAGCTGGGGCTCTACATTCCGAGGCCTAATCCACATGCGTATTAGCGAACTAGCGACAACAGCGACCTTAGTCCGCTTCACAATCGCGTTCGTTATCGTATTTGGGCTCACCTTTCTTATCGGATCCAAATCCGATTCACCCCAATTCTGGAATTTAGCCACCTATTTCTTTGCCTTGGGATTCCTACCCTTTTATTGCCTCGTGAAGGGCGGCGAATCTTTGAGAAGCGAATTAAAAGAAGGTACGATTGAGTTCCTTTGGACTCGGCCCGTTCGCAGGTCTTCTTTGTTTTTGGGATTCTATATTAGCTCGCTCATAAGCGTTGTCGCATTCACAACGGTCTGCCTCGTCGCATTGAGCGCCGCGGGATTATGGCTGGGTGAAATCTCGTCGGCCGGTCAGATTTTTATGTACTGCCTAGGCTGTTTGACAATCGCGCTTTCGTTCTCTGCCCTTTCTCTTTCCTTCGGATCCCTTACCTCCAACTTCGTGGTCATTGGAATTCTCTATTATTTCTTCATTGAGAAGCTCCTCGCCCAAGTCCCCACCAGCGCGCGAAATGTTTCCATCGTCGCGAACCTGAAACCTCACTTCCTAGCGAACGCCGAGGTGTCATCAGAAATCGTATTCACGAGTGCCGCCCATTCCATTCTTTATGTATTCGCGATATCAGCCACCGCCCTAATTTTGGGAGGTATTGCGTTTACCCTGAAGCGCTACTCTCTTGGTGAGGACAAGTAGATCCCTTAACCAGGAGAATCAAGGTAGGGCGAATACGACATACAAGCGGGCTACCTTTTCACAAAACCGTCTTGAGTGCTTCAACGAGCCGATCAACCGAGCTTCGTTGCGCATTGCCCGCCATCAACCCGATTCGCCAGATTTTCCCTGCGAGCGGACCTAAGCCCGCGCCGACTTCAATCTGATGATCATTGAGGAGTTTGCCGCGAGTGACGGCATCATCTACTCCGCTGGGAAGGTAAAGGGTCGTCAGCGGATTTAATCGCTCTCCTTCCGGAACGACCGGTTCAAATCCGAATGCCGCCAATTCCGATCTCAAGTAAGCTGCCGCATCCTCATGCCGCTTCCATCGGGCTTCAAGGCCTTCATCGAGGATTTCTTTCAATCCGGCTTCCAAAGCGAACACCATGCTAATTGGCGCCGTGTGGTGATAACTCCGACCACCCTCCCCATCTACGTAGGCCAAAATAGCGTCTAGATCGAAGTAAAAGCTGGGGGTCGGTTTCGATCGCTGGCGGTAGACCTCGAGCGCCCGTTCGGAAACCGTGACCGGAGCCAATCCCGGCGGCACGCCAATGCATTTTTGCGTTCCGGAGAAAACGAGGTCTGCCCCCCATTTGTCGATGTGAACCGGCATACCGGCGAGCGAAGTAACACAGTCGACGAACAGCAGGGACCCCGCTTCACGACAAGCCTCTCCGATGCCATGCATTGGCTGATAAACGCCCGTGGAAGTTTCCCCATTAACCAAGGCCGCAATTTTGGGAGCGTGTTCTTCTACGGCTGCGATAAACACTTCGTTGTCTACCGCTCTTCCCCATTCTTGCTCCACGCGGATCACTTCCGCTCCCAATTTTTCAGACAAGGCAGCCACACGTCCTCCAAACACGCCGTTAACTCCCACTACTATCTTGTCTCCGGGTTCAAGGAAGTTCGCCAATAGAAATTCCATACCGGCACTACCCGTCGCAGAGATTGGAAACGTAACCGTATTCCTGGTATCAAAGACTTGGCGAAGTTGACCCTTTACTGTCTCCATGACCGCAATGAATCCTGGATCCAAGTGACCCAGCAAAGGCCTAGAAAGCGCTTCGCGAACGCCCTCAGAAATATTGCACGGACCTGGGCCGAGGAGTAGAGTATCGGGCGTTTGTGTATTCACTGTCATAAAGCTGAAGGTGTTAGGATTCTTGGAGGTTCGAACGTTCACCTCTCCCGCGTACGAAATAAAGGAAAAAATCAGACAGTACAAGTGGCTGGCGAGGAGGAAATACCTCTGCCCTACCGACTTCGCGGTCCCGTCCGCTATGAATTGGCAAGCGTCACAGGCTTCGTCTTCGGCTAGCGCCTCGCGAAATTGGCCGTGCCATCCGTAGCCTTCTATGACGCGGGTAACCCGTCCGTAGCCCTTCAAGCGAGGGAGGGTGCCCACGGGGGGATTGGGTTCGGGCTGGAACGCCCAAAGTCCTCCGGACCGACGCGGCACGGCGCCCCTTCTACGCTCCTTGGGTCGCTCCGTCGAACCCCTTTGCTCGATCGCTTCGCTCACTCGCGGTTCTCGTCCCACGCTGGACACAAAAAAGACCGCAAAAATGCGGTCTTCTTTATTTTGGTGCCCAGGGGGGGACTCGAACCCCCACACCTCTCGATACCAGATCCTAAATCTGGCGTGTCTACCAATTCCACCACCTAGGCCCGCGAAATTTGAAGCGATCAAAAAGATGCGTAATCATAGTGATGGCAACCTCTTTTTTCGAGACGATCGCCTTTTCAACTGAGTAGCGATATCCTTAAGCAGCGATTCCGTTTCACTCCAACCAATACATCCATCCGTAATGGACTGTCCTGAAACGTGCCCCTCACCCGCTTGGAATCTCTGGCTTCCTTCCACCAAATTGCTTTCAAGCATGAATCCGGCAATCTCAGGATTGCTACCCAGAAACTGATCCGTCACTTTCCGAGCGTTGGCGGCCTGCTGACGGTAGTCTTTGCCCGAGTTCGCATGCGAGCAATCAAGCATGACGGGGCACCGTAGAAAATCGCTTGAAAGAGCAGTATGCGCCTCTTGCACCGATCGACTGTCCAAATTCGGTCCGCTCTTTCCGCCCCTGAGAAAAATGTGAGCGTAAGGATTCCCCGGAACGTTTGTGATTGAGGGCCTCCCGAATGCGTCATTCGCGAACAGACTATGGGGACGATTCGCGGCTTTGATCGCGTTTATCGAGCTCAACGCTTCGCCTGCCAGGTTATTCTTCATTCCAATCGGCATATCCAGGCCCGCAGCGAGCTCTCGATGGATTTGGCTCTCAACCGTTCGCGCTCCGATGGAACCATAGGAAAGAAAATCCTGCTGATAGGGCGCCAGCATCGGATTGAGAAATTCGGTGGCGCACGGTAGCCCAAGCTCGGCGATGCTAGCAAGGATACGACGAGCGACCCCCAATCCACCAATCGAGGCCGAACTTCCCTCCAGTTCGAAGTCATAGAGAAGTCCTTTCCAGCCGACTACGCTGCGCGGCTTTTCAAAATAGGTTCTCATCACCAACAGCATATCTTCGCTGACTTCGCTGGCCAATTTGGACAGACGCTGAGCGTAATCAAATGCGGCACTCGTATCGTGGATCGAGCAAGGACCACAAACGACGATAAGACGATGATCGTCTTGGCCTTTGAGGATATTCTGAATCTCCGCTCTCGACGAGGACACGAGTTCCTTTGTTCTAACCGAACAGGGAATTTGGGCCCTTAATTCTAGCGGCGAGGGAATCGGTAAGGAGCTCTGATCTGTTTCCAATTCCGAGGGAGCTTGTGGTTCAATGGTATATGTTGTCATGGCAATGTTGGTAGGAACGCAAAAAGCCCTGGGTCCTATTAAGAACCCAGGGCTTTTTGCTAAAATGGCAGTTAGTTTAAATGCGCACGATCAGCCAGCCTCCGGGTCCTTCCAGAAGAAATAAAACCAAAAATAAGCTGTGTTGGCTGCTAGTGCTCGCATGGAGAAAAGAAAGTACGACACCGCTCGCCTCGTTGTAAATCCAATTCTCCAGAACAACGACGCAATTGTATTTCCACCGAGACCGTCGCGCAATTTTAGGATTAGAGGGAACCCGCTAGTCGATCGCATTTCAACGATTGCAGGTCTATTTCAGGGAAATGCCTATTTTCCACTCGCAATCATCGGTTCCGATCATTCTCTCAAAGGACAAATCGTAACGTATGCTGGAGAGGATTTCATTGAAACTGATTGGATTGCGCAGGGCCCTATTCGCCGCCACCCTTTTCTCAGCGGCGACTGCAGGGACCCATGCGAATGAGGTGAAGCTGTCAGAGCACTTGCCGGAAAACTCAATCACGGGTTTGAGAGAAATACTGGAAGCCGCAATGACCGAAGCCGAGAGCATCCAGCTGCGAGACCTTGTCGAGCTGGATTTCGAGGGACGGAAGATCGTAGCGAAATCTGCCCAAAACCCACAATTGCGGACGAATGTCACCCTGCGGAAGGAACAAGACTTCGAACGGGACGATTCGGAAATCAGCGATCGGCTCCTTTATTCACTCACCCTTTCGAAATCGCTCTTTCACTGGGGGGCGCTCGAAGCGAACCGGGCTAAAGGCGACCTCAGTCTGGAAATCGAAGAACTTAAAACCTTCGAAGCCTATCGGACCTTGGCACTGGATATCAGGAAAAGGTACTTGGCAATTCTGGTAGCTCAAAAGGATGCAGACCTCGCCCAGCGAAACCTCGAGCGAATAAAGGCGCGGGTCGAACTGGAGCGGGAACGCCTGAAGGCCGGAACCGCCTCTACGATTCAAGTCTACAATCTGGAAGTCGCCCTCAACTCAACCGAGCTCGACCGAATGAAGAAAGAGAACACCCTTGAAGATCAAATCGATCAACTCGCAAGGCTCTCTGGAGTTCCTTCCGAAGAGATTTCATCTGGGCTGCTTTCAGAAATTCCGCGGCACGCTGTTTTGAATGCCGAAGAAATCGCCTCAATTGAACAATTGTTCGATGACCGGGTAAACCAGGGCCTATCCGTACAGACTCAAGCCAAATCATTGGAGTTTTCAGAAAAGGATCTGCATATCTCAAATCAGCGTCTTAAACCAAAGATCGGATTGTCGGTCGGTTTGACCCAATACGAGCTAGATGAAATCGGGAGACGGAGAGCTGAAGAGATCATATATGCCGGAATCACAATTGGCTGGAGCCTATTCGACGGCAGGGCGACCAAAGGGAGCAAACTATCCGCGATGGCCCGCATAGAACAGGTCAAACGTCAACTCGAGTCGGCAAAGTCAACCTACGAGTTCAATCTTCAGCGCGCCAAAAAGCTGCTGGACTTGAACGCCCGTATTCTAGAACGGGACGAAGAAGCGCTAAACCAGGCATCAAACTATCTACGCGATACGAAGAAGGACTTCGAAACCGGTCGCGCATCACCCGACGACCTTGAAAAAGTTGAGATCGCATTTGCAACACAGGAAGTAAGAACCAATCGGTCACGGTCCGAGTACTACAACGCCCTCGCGAACATCTCCTCCCTCCTAGGCTTCGATACATTTGCCCAGAAATTTATCGATCAACGGAGCCAGTAACGAAAGAATTTAGCAACTCGAAATGAAAGTCAGCACTGTATTCAAGATTCTGATCCCCGTCGCAGCCCTTCTGGTAGTTGGGTTTCTACTATTCTCACGGTCAGTTCCGATTGCGATCGTAACTGAAACCGAGAGAGGCATGGCCGTCAACGCAGTGCCCGGTACCATTAACGTGCTCGCTGAAAAGGAGATGTTCATAAAGGGTGAACATGGGGGTCGCGTCATCAAGTCCAACCTGGAAAAGGGAGGAACCGTCACTGCCGGTGAAGTCCTGATCGTTCTGGATACAGGGGATATTGACCTGGAGATAGAAAAAGCGGAGAACGAGTTGAGCCGCGCCCAACGCAATCTTGAAATTCAATCTCCCTTGGAGCTTTCTCTCGAAACCCACAAGGACGCGCTCGAGGACGTGCAGTTCCGATTCAACAATGGAGGGGTGCGGGAAATGGACCTCAGAAAATACCAACGAGCCGTGGAAAGGGCGGAGGACGATATCGCCCGGGAAAAGTTAAGGAACGAAGAAACGCTGCAAAATCTGGAAAACGTGATTAAGCGTCTCAAACGGCAAAAGGAGAAAATGACGATCATCTCGCCCATCGACGGAATTATCACCGAAGTCCATGCCCACGAGGGAGACTTAATCGGAGGAGGCTACCAGGTAGCCAAAGTTGTTTCCCAGACGCGCATCGTGGAAATGAAAGTAAGCGAGGAACACTTTGTTGGCATTACAACGGGAATGCCTGCCCAAGTTTCTTTCCTGGGAATTGAGCTAGAGCAATTCGACGCCAAAGTAGAGAAAATCATTCCGGTTGCGGATCCAACAACACAGCGATTCACCGTTCATTTAGAAGTGGACATTGAAAGAGAGCGTCTTGATCCGGGGCTCACGGGTGATGCCGTAATCACTCTCAACGAACACGAAAACGCGCTCCTCATTCCTCGACAGGCAGTCGTTAGAAACGACGTACTCGTCGTCAAAGATGGGGTCGTATCGCGAAAAGAAATACAGCTCGGGTACACCAGCGTTACGATGATCGAGGTGCTTGACGGCCTTTCAGATGGGGATCAGGTAATCGTGGAAAACCTGCACCTCTTCGACGATGGCGACCGCGTTAAAGTCGTGCCTAAAAGCTAGACGGCACGCCTACCACAAAGGAGCCACATACTCGCCTTGGGCGAACAGTTTCGCGATCTCCTCTTTCACATGAGGCAAGTCTTCACGATGAGTCACCCCGAGCCATCGACTTGAGCAATCCAGTATGCGGGCCTTCGCTTTTCCCGCCTGCAACAGCGAGTCCACCACAAAAGGCAAATAGAACTCCTCCTGAGTAGCAATATCGTACCGCTCTAGGAACGCCACGAGAAGGTTCTCTAGCGAAGACGTGAACGACGCGGGAAATCCCCAGCAATTAAGCGAAACCCTATCATCACGCCGCAGCGTCACCTCTAGATTCGAACCATCGAGGGCTAAAATCGATCCCGTATTTTCATCGCTACGAATCTGGGTGTGCTCTTCCACCGAATCGAGCGTAATCCCATCCGTTGAATGGCAGATTCCCCTAGAAACCGTTCCATTCTCAGACAATGTATTCTCGAGCTCGTATCCGACCAACGCGTACTCGTTAGCAAAGTCTTCCAATATGCTCAGGAACGAACCCAACGACTGGAAGGCGCTCCTGCCATAAAAGTCATCTGCATTGATCACGGCAAATGGGGCGTTGAGCGTTTTGCGAGCGGAATAAACGGCATGCCCCGTTCCCCAAGGCTTTTCCCGATTCGCCGCCAACTCTTGTCGACAAGGCAGGTCCCTCGCGTTCTGGAAAGCGAATTCCACCTCAACCTGGCCTGCATACCGATCCCGCACCACGCTAAATGCCGACGCCATTTCCTCCCGAATTACGAATACAACCTTTCCAAATCCACTTTCGAGAGCATCGAAAACGGAAAAATCGAGGATCCACTCACCATTGGGCCCCACTGGTTCGATTTGCTTGAGGCCTCCAAAACGGCTTCCCATCCCAGCCGCCAGTACGAGCAATATTGGTTTCATCGATCGCTTGATTGTGGTTCCCGAGCTGGTTTGCAAATGATAAATCCCCACAGCCTACTTTTCACCACTGCCTTACCAAAACCATGCTTGCCACTCCGAAGATAGCCACTTACCTGTGGTGCTTTTAAGGAGGCAATGGAATCAAAGTACTTGGGAAAATCAGTCAAACAACCCATAGAGGAACTGGACACTTTCCCAGCTCCTGAGGGGATATCACAGGTTACGATGACCTCTGACGAAGTCACCAGTTCGTGCCCCGTGACAGGACAGCCCGATTTCTATACGGTCAAAATCGAGTACCTCCCCCAATATCTCTGTATCGAATCCAAAAGCCTGAAGCTTTACCTGTGGTCATTCGCTTCGCGTGCCGTTTTTGCCGAGAAGCTGGCAGCGGAAATACGGGATCGAGTCGTCAACGACATTTCACCCCAAAGCTGCAAGGTTACGACGATTCAGAAGTCTCGCGGAGGAATCAGCATTGAAACCGTCGCCGCATTTCCCTTTCCCGAATAACCGCCTTCCGGAACGAAAACTGTATGACTATTCTGGATAAGCTCGAACGAAAACTGGGAGCCTACGCAGTTCCCAACATCGCGATGTACATCGTCATCGGTCAGGTGGCGATCTGGCTGCTAGCGATGAGCACGCTAAATCCTGACAAAACGAGCCCGCTCCTCGAACTCATGGTTTTCGATTCCCGGCTGGTGCTCCAAGGAGAAATTTGGAGGGTGTTCGCTTTCCCCTTTTTCCCACCAGCGGTCGGAAGTATGCTTTTCCTGTTTTTCGCGTGGTACATTTTCTACATGGTGACCAGTGCCTTAGAAGGTCAATGGGGCGCTTTTCGGCTCAACGTATACCTAATCGTAGGGGCTTTTCTGGGGATGGCGGTTGGCTTTCTCATGCCCGGTTACCCGATTACCAATTTCATCTGGGGACAAACGACATTCCTCGCTTTCGCCTACCTATTCCCCGATTTCGAATTTCGCCTCTTCTTCATTCTTCCTGTCAAAGTGAGGTGGCTGGGATGGCTCAGTTGGGGGATGCTCCTGATATTCTTCTTTAGTTCGGGCTGGCAAGGCAAAGTATTCATCACCGCCAGCGTATCCAACTACTTCCTGTTTTTCGGGAAAGACATTATCCAAACGCTCAAGTCGAAAAAAAGGGTAGCGGTCAAAAAAGCCGAAAAAGAGAAATTCGAGGCCGAACCCTTTCACATTTGCGAGCAATGCGGCGCCACAGACAAGTCCCATCCGGATCGCGATTTTCGCTACCGGGACGAATCGTGCATTTGCGAAGCGTGCCTATCCGCTGAAAACACAAGCTCTGAAGCGGAATCGACCAGTTAAGAAAGCTAACGCCACGTTCCCAATCGGTCCCCCATCTTTGAATACACCTCAATTGACTTGCTCGACTGCGCAATAAGATCCTCGGCCAAGTCCACCCGGCCTTTTTCAAAAAAGGTCGCTACACAGGAACCTCCAAAAGCGAAATAGCCAAGCTCGCCTCCTTTAGCCACGCTTTCGCCCTTTCCCTTCGTCATATGAATGCGGCCCACACATGTAGCCCCAATCGCGACGAAAGCGACTAGCCCTCGATGTTCCGTTTCAATCAACGTCAGTACGCGTTTATTTTCCCACAAATAGGACAGCTTCCTGCGAAGCGCGATCGGACTTACACTGAAAAGCGAACCGCCAATCAACTTCTGGTCTACCAGTTTTCCGGCGACCGGCGCGTGGTATCGGTGATAGTCCACAGGGCAGAGTCTTGAGATAACCGCAGATCCTTCTGAAAATGTATCCGCTAACTCATCACTTCCCAGGAATGCGCTTAGATCAAACGCTTGCCCTTTGACATAGACGCTTTTGACACTTGAGAGGTCTGGAATCGCAATGTGTCGCCCATCCGCAGGAAAGCAAACCGTCTCCTCTCCCCCGGACAGTGGACGGGCCGAAGGCTTTAGCTTTCGGTAGAAGAACTCATTAAAGGTGCCGAAACTTTCCTTCGATTCGACACACTCCTCCATATCGATTCCGTAGTCTTCAATAAACGGCCCCACTTTTGATTGGCTACTGGATCGATCCATTCGCCAACCGTACCAGTTGTTGAACAAGGAACGCTTTACGAGAACATTCAGCGCCAGTCGACCGAACGGATTCTCGTAGGTCCATCTTAAATACGCCTCGCCATAAATCGTCTCGGTTTCAATCGCCTGAGTGTACCGATTGAAATATCGTATAGAATCCATAAGCAAAACTGGAAATGCTTCAAATACTCCCTGGCGTCCGGGCAAAGGGAATCACATCCCGGATGTTGCCCATCCCTGTAATAAACATCAGCAGCCTCTCAAATCCGAGCCCAAAGCCCGCGTGAGGCACGCTACCGAAACGCCTTAAATCGACGTACCAACTATAGTCTTCTTCGCTGACACCGTGGCGCTTCATGTTTTCCAGAAGAAGTTCCAGTCTCTCCTCGCGCTGGCTTCCTCCCACAATCTCCCCTATGCCGGGAACCAGAACATCCATGGCGGCCACTGTCTTTCCGTCGTCGTTAGTTCGCATGTAAAACGGCTTAATCCCCTTCGGGTAGTCATAGACCGTCACTGGGCTTTTGAAATGCTCCTCCGTCAAGTACCGCTCATGTTCTGACTGGAGATTGGCGCCCCAATCGACTGGATACTCCCACTTCTTGCCAGAAGCGTGAAGGATCTCAATGGCTTCCGTGTAGGAAACGCGATGGAAGGGACGCTCAACCACAAATCGAAGCCGCTCTTCCAGTTCCTTGTCCACAAACTTAAAGAACAACTCCAGATCCGATTGGCAGGTATCCAACACATCCCGAATGACCCATTTGACAAAGCTTTCCGCCCAATCCATATCTTGCTGTAAATCGCAAAACGCTATCTCAGGCTCCACCATCCAAAACTCGCTCGCATGACGCGACGTATTCGAGTTCTCAGCCCGAAATGTCGGCCCAAACGTGTAGATTTTACCGAGCGATGTCGCAAAGGCCTCCCCTTCAAGCTGCCCACTCACCGTTAGATAAGTTTTCTGCGAGAAGAAATCGTGCGAAAAGTCGATCAGCCCATCCTCCGACCTTGGGGGCTCGTGCAGGTCAATCGTCGTGACCTTGAAAAGATCCCCTGCTCCCTCGCAATCGCTAGCGGTTATAACGGGTGTATTCACATAGAAAAACCCGTTTTCCTGGAAGTATCGGTGGATCGCAAAGGACAGTCGGCTTCGAATCCTGAAAACAGCTCCAAACATGTTCGCTCTCGGTCTTAGGTGGGATATCTCCCGCATGAACTCGAGCGAATGGCGTTTTTTCTGCAATGGATAGTTTTCAGGCGAGTCCCCCAGAAGCGTAACTTCCTTGGCCATAGCCTCCCATTTCTGCCCCTTCCCCTGGGAAGCGACAAGATTGCCCACGACCGATACTGAAGAACCCGTTCGAATCGACTTTAACGTCTCAAAATCGCTGACTTCGCGCGTGACCACGACCTGGAGATTCTTGAGACACGAGCCATCATTGAGCTCGAGAAAAAAGAAGTCCTTAGAATCGCGCCGCGTTCGCACCCAACCTTGAATCAGAACGTTTTCGCGCTCACTTTCGCTCTCGAGCAAAATCGATATTTCAGTCCTCTTCTGTGACATAGACAAATCCTGGAGATTGATTAATGAATATTAGCGTACCCGCCTCACCAATACATAAGTGAGAATAATCATGAAAATGTTTGGGGTCCACGCCGCAACCTCTGGCGACAAAACCCCTTGCTTTCCCAGCGAATTCAGAACGCTCGTCATAATGTAGTATCCAAAAAACAGGGCCAAGGATTTGGAAACCCCCACCGCAGGGTTCACTCGGACCCCAGAGACCGCGAACGGAATTGCCAGCCCGGTCACGATCAGACAACTCGCCGCTCCGGCCATCAGCGCCTGTAGCCGCACTAGGTATTCGAGTATCTTTGGATTCTCATCTAAAGTAAAATTCTCAGTAATCATCTTGAGCTCGAGAAAGGAAAGATCCTTAGGTCGCTCACCGAGCAGCAACATTAGACTAGGATCGTCGTCTAGCTCCTTGGCTTCCAGTTTTTCGAAGGGCAGCGTTCTTATCAATTCCCCATCTGCCGCCGCATAACGGCTATCCCGTCCATTAAGGAAAATCCAATCACCCTCCTCTTCCCTGAAGAATCCCGTTTCCGCAGAAATCCGACGTACTTCATGACGATCCTGGTCCATCATGGATACGGTTATCCCAAAGCCCATCTGCTTGTACTCGCTAAACCGATTGACGAACCACATACGGTTCTCTTTTCGGTTATCAAAGGCTAGATTATAAACCAATCCAACCTTTTCCGATCCAACGGTTTCCGCCTGCTGATCCCACTCTAAGGTATCCATCAGTTTCCTCGACGCCTCGACAGACCAGGGAATTAAACTCGCATTCAGATACCAAAGGCCCACTGACAAGCCGATTCCGGCAAACCACAAGGTTCGCGTGATCCGCGACACGCTCATTCCCGAAGCGCGGAAGGCTAGGAATTCATTGTTACGATGGAGCAGTCCTAGCGCATACAATATGGATACCAGAATAGCCGCCGGCAGAGAAATGGTAAGAAAGCTCGGAGCGAGAACCAGGTAGTAGAAGATGATCTGACCAAAGTCCGCATTGTAATAGAGCAGATCCGAAAAGCTGTCCTGCACCTCGACGATCAACTGCAGACCAAACATCGCTCCGAGAACAAGCCCAAAGATTTTGAGCCATTCAAAGAATACGTACCTGTCTACTACCGGAAACATGAATCTAAGGGCGATAAAGAGAGTTCAAGACAGCGAAGTCCAGCGTCATGTGCCATCGACGATTCAGAATGCTGTGGTTCTCTCTCAAAATTGCGATCGAGTCTTTTTTCTGGCGTTCAAGTTGCCCCTCCCTAAAACCGTAGACCAATGAGTTCCTCCCACCCCAAAGAGTCCTGGAATTCGCGCATCGGGATTATCCTAGCCGTTTCCGGAAGCGCCGTTGGACTCGGAAATTTCCTCCGCTTTCCCGGCCTGGCAGCAAAACACGGAGGAGGCGCCTTCATGCTCGCCTATTTCGTTTCCTTTCTTATCATAGGACTATCCATTTGCTGGGCAGAATGGGCCATGGGCCGAGCCGGCGGGCAAAAAGGCCGCAATTCCAGCCCCGGAATTCTAGCCGCCATCACCGGGCAATCGAACTACAAGTACTTTGGCGTGATTGGAGTGCTCATTCCCGTCATGATCTATATGTACTATGTCTACATCGAAGCGTGGTGCCTGGGATACTCGGTCAACTTTCTCGCCGGCAATCTCGACTTCTCTAACGGGGAGGAAGCCAGCGCGTTTTTTGGGGCCTTCGTCGGAGCCGGCGCTGACGGATCCGCCTTCGGCTTTGGGATTAAGCAAGTGGGCTGGTTTCTCGTCGCCGTCTTTATCCTCAATTTTATCCTGATTTATCGAGGCTTGTCTCGAGGTATCGAGCTATTCTGCAAGTATGCAATGCCGGCCCTCATGGTACTCGCTTTTGTCGTTCTCATTCGAGTTCTCACAATTGGGACGCCCGATCCGGCCAATCCCGATTTGAATGTCAACAACGGCCTCGGGTACATGTGGAACCCCTCGAAGACCATCGTCGAATCGCGGAGCAGCGATGGCGCTTGGGCCAAGATCAACGAAGTAGTTGGAGATAACGCGATCGCCACCGCCACTGCCCAAGCCGCCGCAGATGAGTCGCTGAGAGTCCGGAAGGTTTCGCTCACGCAGCAGCTATTGAACTTTCAGCTCTGGCTGGACGCGGCCGGTCAAATATTCTTTTCGCTCAGCATCGGCTTCGGAGTCATCATCAACTATTCCAGCTATCTCAAGCGAAAGGATGACGTCGTTTTGAGCGGTTTAGCGGCAACCTCCGCGAACGAGTTTTGCGAGGTCGGCTTAGGGGGTCTGATGACCGTGCCAGCGGCCTTCACCTTCCTTGGAATCGCCGGAGCCACGGGCTCGACCTTGGGCTTGGGATTCAATGCCTTGCCCATGGTTTTCGCTTCAATGCCCGCGGGCGCCCTTTTCGGGTTTCTCTTTTTCTTCCTCCTGTTCCTCGCAGCGGTTACGAGCTCCCTCTCTATGCTTCAGCCAGGGATTGCGTTTCTCGAGGAATCCATGGATATCGATCGGAAAAAGTCCGTCAGCGTCCTCGGAATCATAACCGCCTTGGGCAGCGGCTTCGTCGTTTACTTCAGCAAAGACCTCAAGGCCCTCGACACCATAGATTTCTGGGTAGGCACCTTTCTCATCTTCGTTCTCGCGACCATCCAGATCATCATATTCGGGTGGGTAATCGGGATCAAGCGAGGCCTAAAGATGGCGAACCAAGGAGCTCTCTTCAAGGTCCCCCCCATCTACGGAATTATCATGAAGTACGTCACGCCTACTTTTCTCCTGATTATTTTCGCCCTTTGGACGATCCAAAACGTCTTCGGCTACAATATCCTCACCGGCGAGCAAGACTACTCATCCTACGTTAAGGACTTGTTTATCCAACCGAATGGAGTGGCTCGATTCAGCGTGGTTCTCATCATCCTCGTAGCCGCATTTTTCACAATACTCACGGCCATCGCGCCGAAATTCAAATCAAACGATGAAGGAGGGAACGCGAAATGACACTAGGCGGATGGATAATAATGATTGTTTCAGTCTGTTCGGTAACCTGCCTTTTCTCCTGGTGCATCCACAAAGTGCTGACCACTCCTGAAGAGGAGGAAGACAAGATGCACGGATTCGAGATCGAGACTCCGGACACGAAAAAGTAAGCAAGCTTGATACCCGACACTGCGGGATCTGGTTCTTCACTAACCGAATCAGGCCGATACCCTATTCCAAAAGACTTGATAACGTGGCGGCTGCCCGATCCAGTCAACGGGGATAAACGCTGTGCCGGATGAGTTTAGTCAACGGCGCTTCTGGTGAGCATCCCCTGCGGCAACCAGTCCTGAAATCGGAACAACCGCCAATCGCAGGATCATTCGTTTTCCCAAAAGCGAAAAATGAACTTGAAGCCGATTGCTGGGTCGGTAACGCATTTAGGTTTTCACCAAGCAATAGACATATTCAAATATGAGCACACCCAACGTAGAAAAACATGAGTTCCAGGCGGAAATCAAACAGCTCCTGGATATCGTCATCCATTCGCTCTACACCGAAAAGGAGATTTTCGTTCGCGAGTTGATATCCAATGCGTCCGACGCTTCAGAAAAGCTCCGTCACCTTAAACTCACCGAGAAGGAGATTTTCGACAAGGACCTCGAGCTTGAGATCAAGATTTCCACCGACGACACCGCCAATACCATCACCATTCAGGACTTTGGAATTGGCATGACCAAAGAGGAACTGGTCAAGAGTCTCGGCACAATCGCCCATTCGGGCTCTAAGCAATTCCTTGAGGCTCTCAAAGAAGGAGGCACCAAGAACGACAATCTGATCGGCCAGTTCGGGGTCGGATTCTATTCTGCATTCATGGTAGCGAACGAGGTCAAAGTCTACTCGCGCTCATGGAAGGAAGGGGAATCGGGACATGTTTGGACCAGCACGGGAGCCGGTAGCTACGAAGTAGAAGAAGTGGAGGGCCAACGCCGGGGAACCAAAATCGTCCTCTCCTTGAAAGATGATGACAAGAGCTTCGCCAAAGAGGAAACCATCAAAGAGATTATCAAGCGGTACTCTAGCTTTGTCCAATTTCCGATCAAACTGAATGGCGAAAAGGTCAACACGATCGACGCCCTCTGGCTGCGCGGCAAATCGGAAATCAAGGACGAAGAGTACACCGAGTTCTACAAATTCCAGGCAAACGCATGGGATGAACCGCGATATCGACTCCATTTTAGCGCCGACGCTCCGCTCGCGATCAAAGCCTTGCTATTCGTTCCTAAAGAAAATCCGGAACGGGCAGGATTCGGTCGCATCGATCCCGCCGTGGCCCTCTATTGCCGCAAGGTTCTCATCGACTCGAAACCCACCGAGCTTCTACCTGAGTGGATGCGCTTCACCAAGGGCGTCGTCGACAGCGAAGACCTTCCCCTGAATATCTCTCGCGAGACCATGCAGGATCGTTCGCTCATCCAGAAACTGGGGCGCGTAATCACCAAGCGATTCCTGAAATTTCTGAGCGAGGAAGCCAAGAAACGGCCCGACGAATATCAGGAGTTTTTCGACAAGTTCGGATTCTTCCTAAAGGAGGGTGTCGCAATCGACATGACCTACAAGGACGAGCTGTCCAAGCTTCTCTACTTCGAATCTTCCGCCCAGGAAAAAGGGAAGAAGACATCCCTGGCCGACTACGTGTCGCGAATGAAGGAAGAGCAGAAAGAGATTTACTACATCACCGGCCAGAACCGCGAGTCGATCGAAAGCGGTCCCTATTTGGAGGGCTTCAAGGCGCGGGGGCTAGAAGTGCTGTTTCTCTACGAACCCGTCGACGAATATGTCATGAACAACCTTCGCGAATACGAAGAGAAGACTCTCGTATCCGCTGATCAGGGTGACCTCAAACTGGACGATGTTCCTCAATCCTCCGAGGACAGCTTAAGCGAAGAGGAGGGCAATGCTCTCTGTTCCTGGCTCAAAGAGACCATTGGCGAACGCGTCAAGGAGGTTAAGGTTTCCGAAAGACTAGTGGACAGCCCCGCTATGGCGCTAACCCCAGACGCCATGTCTTCGCAAATGCGTCGCATGATGCAGCAAATGGGACAGCCAGGAATGCCCACCGAGGTGCTATTCGAAATCAATCCGAGGCATGCGTTAATGAAAAACTTGAATACGCAGCGTGAGACGAATCCTGATTTGGCGAAATTGATCGCGCTGCAAGCGTTTGACAACTCCATGGTCGCAGCAGGGCTTTTGGAAGACCCGAAGGATATGGTCTCACGAATGTACGACATCCTATCTCAGGCGTCCGAGACTAAATAGTTCCTCTGGGTTGTTGAAACCTCGCTTGATGGGCCGCGGCCTATTGAGCGAGAGCGCCTTTCTTGAAAAGCACGGTCGCCAAGGCGCCTCCGATCGCCCCGCCGATTCCGGATGCGAGAATCACGGTGAAAATCTGCTGAATAAAGGTACCAATGCCAAAGGACTGCTCTCTGAGGAGTTCGATTGATTCGAGCAACCGATCCCCCGAAGGAGGAGGCGCAGAATCCGCCAGCCCGGTTAGAAAGGAGACATACCATTCGAATCCAATTCGATAGTCGAACGCGAGCCAAACCAGATCGTAAACGACCGTCGAAGCCCCAAATCCCAGTAGGCAAGCCAGTATCGCAATCTTCATTCCGTACTTGAGCTCCAGCCTGACTTTGTATTTGAAGACGAATGTGGTCGTCGCCACGAACCCTCCCAACGCCAGGGGCAGGCAGCAGAGGGCGTACGACATGGGAAAGAGCGTTAGCACGAAAGCTATCGCTCCGCCGGCTACAAGGCCTGGCTTCATCGGACAATCGTCTAAATTCACAATATCGGGTTCGTCAGACATAACGTGATCATTTCAATCAACCCCTTTCGGGCAAGCGCATAGATACCGCTTTCTCTTCTTTTCGATCCATCGGATAAGCAGATCGCAGCAAAACGAATAGGACCAGAGACATCCCTAGAAGCAGCCCCAGCAAGGCGCGGGTCCAAATCGCGTTCTGGTAAAACCCAAACCATTCAAACCCAAAGTCGAGCAGGTTAGCGAGCGCGCATATCCCCAAAATCACTCCCATCCAGGAATTCAAAGTGAAGACTTTCTTCGTTTGCAACCAGGCAATCGCGCAACCTCCCGTCATGCCAAAGTAAATACCAAAGCAACGGGAGCAAACCGCCAGATGTGACGCGCCGAAGACAAAGCACCTTTCACTTTTCTGGTGGCACAAATGAGAAAAGAGCGAATGCCCAAACTCCCATCCGTTCCACGCAATCAGAAACAAGGCGGCCAGGAGCATACTCCCAAGCATTGTCCCGTAGATCGCGAGCCTTCTCAGTGATCTTGTCAAAACAGCATGCTCTCCCCTATCCCCACGCATAAATCTCAGCCTCCCACTCGCATGGGGCGGCCTTCCCGATAGGAGCGCTCTGCTAGATCCGATAGCACAAAACTCATTCGAACGTCCTCGTAAGTAATCGGCAGCGGGATTCCCTCAACGACACACTTTCTAAACGTTTCCAGTTCCCGTTGATAGGCTTCTCGGTATCGTGAGGGAAATGAAAACTCGATCGGGGGTCGCGAAACCCCGGCCTCCGATGAAAGTACGGTAGATTGAGGATAACGGTTCTCCGACTGCAACATGCCCTTATCTCCGAACGCCTCAATTCGCTGGTCGTAACCATAGGAGGCAAACCGGTTAACGTCGATGCTCGCCAGCAAGCCACTGGCAAACCGCAGACTCACAAGCACATTATCCAAATCGTCAATCGCCTGAATTTCAGGTATAAAATTGCTGCCAAGCGAGTAGACTTCTATCGGATCTTCCTGGGAGATAAAACGTATCATATCCAAGTCATGAACAATGCAGTCGTGAAAGATCCCGTGCGACGTTTTGATGTAGTCCATGCTCGGCAGTGGCGAGTCCCTAGACGTGATCCGAACCAACTGAGGAGCTCCGATCTCTCCACCGCGCACACTTTGCGCGAGACTGGAATGGGACGGATCGAATCTCCGATTAAAACCGACAAACAAAGGGAGGCTCTTTTCTCGGGCCAGTTGGAAACACGTGTCGATTTCCTCAAGGCCATTGCCCAGGGGCTTTTCGGTGAAAACCGCTTTCCCCGCATTTAGTGAGGCCACAATCTGACCAAAATGCTCGCCCGTTGGGGTCGCGATAATCACCGCATCAATGTCTGCATTCGAAAGCGGTTCCTCCACCGAATGACTGTACTCGCACCTAAACTCATTCGCGACTGCCTTCGCCTTTCCCAAGTCTGTATCCACAACATGAATCAGCGAAACGCCCGGATTGGATCGTATGCTTTCCAATTGAAATTTACCCGCTCTTCCCAGACCGAAGAGAGCGACTCGAAGTTGTTTTTTGAGTGTCATCTAAATAACTGGCTAATTTCCAAGTGGGGGCTCTTTGTTAAGTTAATGGTTTTCGAAACCGGCAATTGAGTGCGAAACCAGGTTCGCTGCTTTTTCGCCAATCGTTGCGTATCAACAACAATGTTACTGGCGAGATTCCCAAATTCACATTCTCCATCTAAATAGGCAAGCGTTTCGCGATACCCAATAGATCCCGCTCCGCTTGGATTCGATTCGAACCCCGCCGCCCTCAGTTTCTTCACCTCTTCCACGAGACCCTCTTCGAGCATCGCCGCAACGCGTTCCTCTATTCTCGTATCCAATTCTTCCCGATCGCGTTCGAGCACAACCAGCTTTTTCGGCATTTCCGTAAGGGCGTTAGTCTGACTCAGCAACTCCGCTTTCAATTGCCTCGTCGACTTACCCGTTTCCATGCAACGTTCCAATGCCTTCGAAACACGCCTCGGATTTTGGATATCCAATTCGCCCTCACACTCCGGATCCAGTGACTTCAGGATCTCGACCATTTTTTCCAGGCCTCCTTCTCGTTCGAGATTTCGGACTGCTTCCCTCGTTTCAGCGGAAACCCGAACCGAGTCTAAGACCGGTGAAAAAAACGCCTTGAGATAGAATCCGCTCCCCCCTGTCACCAAGACCTTTTTCCCGCGAGATTGTATGTCCTTCACCGCGGCGATGGCGAGAGGGAGAAACGCAGCAATGTCCATCTGTTCGCGCGGTTCACAGATATCGATCAAGTGATGGGGTAAACGGGAACGCTCAGAAAGAGTTGGTTTGGCGGTTCCAATATCCATTCCCTTATAGAACAACAGCGAGTCACAGGACACTATTTCCGCGTCATTCGACTCAGCCCATTCGAGAGCCCACGCCGTCTTACCGACCGCAGTACAGCCTGTCAGAACGAATAGAGATTCGTTTGACTCAGTCATAACATCCCATTGGCTGAAAAGGGTTGCCCATTCCGTATCGCTCCCATGGAAATGGACCTGCCTAAGATTGTTACGATCATGCGAATACTTCCAATTTTTCTCGCCATACCTTCTTCGAGCAAATCAGTTGTCATCGTACTTGGGTCGCCCATTCTCAAGCGCAATCTATGAAGAGAGCTCCTCGAAAATACAAGACCATCTTCATCTCCGACCTACACCTGGGTACGGAGAATTCCAAGGTTAAGGAAGTGATGCATTTTCTGCGGAACACACGCTGCGAAAGACTGGTGCTCAACGGTGACATCATTGACGGCTGGCAGCTCAACCGGGGAAGCCTTTGGACCACCGAGCATACCAAGTTCCTCCGCTTTATCCTCAAACGCATTGAGAAGAAGACGCTCAACGTAATATACCTTCGAGGAAATCACGACGACATCCTCGGCCGCTTTCTTCCCATGCGGTTTGGGTCGCTTTCGATCGTGGAAGACTTTGTCCACGAATCCAAATCCGGGAGATACCTAGTCCTTCACGGTGACGTCTTCGACACCATTACCAAAAATTTCGTCTTCCTCGCTCATTTGGGAGATTGGGGCTACAAGTTCCTCATGTCATTGAACCGCTGGTACAACAAGTATCGAGCGTGGCGAGGAAAGGAGTACTATTCGCTTAGCAAAGCGATCAAAGCCAAGGTAAAAGCCGCAGTCAACTTCGTCTCGAGTTTCGAGGAGAAGATTACCAAACTAGCCACCGCCAAAGAGTGCACAGGCGTCATATGCGGCCACATCCATACGCCCGCCGACAAGAAGATCGGAGGACTTCGCTACTTGAATTCTGGCGACTGGGTCGAGTCCTTGTCCGCTATCGTCGAGCACTTGGATGGAAAAATGCAGCTCGTCTATTTTCGCGACTTCATCGCGGATTATCCCATGAAGGAGGATGCCGCTGATCTTGAATCGCAGGATGAGGATGACCTCGACTTGAATCAGATTGGCATATTCGCCACCCAATAAGCCTTAGCATATTCTTCGCGTTGAACAACTTCTGAACTAGGGCATACTAATTAACAATATATTGACAAATCGTTGGCCCTTTTCAAAACGGGCATCCTATGAATGAAGAAAGTACGCTCTCTAAGGGCGAAGAATTGATGGAAACAGTCTTGCAATGGCTGCTTCAGGAAGGGATCAACATCGGAAAAGCGATCCTCATGGCGCTGATTATTTTTGTAGTCGGGAAGTGGATCGCCGGAGCGATAAAAAACAAGCTGAGGAGCACGATGGAGAAGCGGAACGTCGATCCCGCTCTTATCTCTTTCGGTACGAGCATCATCTACTACGTTTTGATGATTGCGGTCGTGCTGGCTGCGGTTCAGCAAGTTGGCTTCCAGACCACCTCCCTCGTAGCGGTACTCGGTGCCGCTGGCTTGGCGGTAGGCTTGGCCCTTCAGGGATCGCTCTCAAACTTCGCTTCTGGCGTGCTCATTATCATGTTCCGCCCCTTCAAAATTGGCGACTTCATTGATGCCGGGGGACAAGCGGGCGTCGTTCAGGAAATCGGTGTTCTCGTTACCATAATGAAAACTCCGGACAACAAGAAGATCATCCAGCCAAATTCGGCGATCATGTCGGGCGCGATCGTCAACGTCACCGCCAACGACACCCGCCGCGTCGACATGACCGTAGGCGTCAGCTACTCGGATGATCTGGATAAAGTACAGAACATCATTCTCGACGTCCTCAATGCAGACAGCCGCGTTCTCCAGGATCCCGCGCCTCAAGTGGTCGTCGCGGAAATGGCAGACAGCAGCGTAAACTTTAACGTTCGCCCATGGTGCGCTACCGGTGACTACTGGGGAGTTTTCTTCGATTTCCAAAAGACCATCAAGCAACGCCTCGACCAGGAAGGCGTATCGATTCCCTTCCCGCAACAAGATGTGTACATGCATCAGGTTGCTAACTAATAGACAACAACCCTTACCCCCTCCTCACAATGGACAACAAAGTAGTAAAAATCATCCTTGCGATTCTGCTCCCACCCGTCGGCGCGTTTCTGCAAGTAGGTGCCACCAAGCACCTCTGGATCAACATCGTCCTGTTGTTTCTAACCTTTGGTATTGGAGCACTGATTCACGCCCTCTGGCTGGTTCTGACTGACCAAAAAGGCTGATCACGAAAAAATGTTCATCTCTTTCAAAGCCGCGGTTACGACCGCGGCTTTTTTTGGGGACCGGGCTATTCTACGAACTTGGCCTAACTCAGCTTGGTTCCCTCAACTAAGTCCGTCACCAATTCACCCATACGGTTTAGCATTGCGGCCTGGTCCCCCAAATTGTCCTTGATCGTATTTACAATGGCGCTGCCCACAACCACTCCATCTGCCAGTTCGGCCACAGCTCGAACCTGATCGCGATTGTGTATTCCAAACCCAACCACAAGTGGCTTGTCCGAGTGCCGCTTGATCATCGCCACCATCTCGCCCAGATCCGAGGCTAGATTGTCTCGCACGCCAGTGACCCCAGTTCGGGAAACGTAGTAAATAAACCCTGTCGCGTACTGGGCGATGTACTCGATCCTTTCCTCTGGAGTCGTTGGGGCGAGCAGGAAGACCGTCTTCATACCGTGACTTTCACAAGACGCCATGTAGTCTTCCGCTTCTTCCGGGGGCAGATCAAGGACCAGTAAACCATCGACTCCCGCTTCCTTCGCTTCGGCTATGTAGGCATCCAGCCCGCCGCTGAACATCAAATTGTAGTAGGTGTAGAAGACCACCGGAATCGTGTCGTTCTCCTTCCTCAAGAACCGCACCAAATTGAAAACGTCTTCTCCCGTCGTCCCTGCTTCGAGAGCTCTTTGGGCAGCCAGTTGGTTCGTCAAACCATCTGCTAGCGGATCCGAAAAAGGCACGCCAATTTCCAGAACGTCCACGCCCGATTTAATCAAGGTACGGCAAATCTCCAAAGAAGCCTCCGCATTGGGATCCCCCGCGCAGACATAGGACACGAAAGCAGAGCGATTTTCCGCTTTGGCTTTACTGAAGGCGTTCTCGATACGGCTCATCGGGATAGGAACTAAGAAACCCCTCTGGAAGGTCAAGATATAGAACGAATCGCATCATTGAAACACGCATTGCCTCAAGGGCCATCCGATCTAATCGGAACAATACCGGCTCTCTCTCAAAAAGGCATTGACAGCCCTACCCCTCAGTGGAATTTAAGAGCCTCCTTTTTCCAAGGATGGTGGCTATAGCTCAGTTGGTTAGAGCACCGGTTTGTGGTACCGGGGGTCGCGGGTTCGAATCCCGTTAGCCACCCCACCTTAGTGAGAACGGTTCTACGCAATCCGACTCTGAATCTTTCAGCCAACATTTCCAAACACGGGATTTGTTCCGAGGCAAAGCCGACAAGACCGGGCCTGAAAGGAACCGGAACACCCGCGGCGGGTTTGTGCAGCGAAGCGGAACGGGCATTGCACAGCAATGAGGGCAACGCACCGAGGCGATAGCCGAGCCAATCCCGTTAGCCACCCCACCTTCTGAGGATTTCGTTATCCGTGCGAAAGATCCTAGACCGATTAAAATCCATTCCACACACGGGATTTGCTCCGAGTCGAAGACGACAAGACCGGGCTTGAATAGTTCACGAGCCTGTGAGAAGGGCTGAAACCAGACACCCGCGGCGGGTTTGCGCAGTGCAGCGGAATCGTATATGTTCTCGCGAGATGTATCCCAAAGGCCCGCTATCGGAGCTTGTACTTCCAAGGTGTTGATGCTGTGTTAGTAGGTTCTTCTCAGCCGTTTACACCTAGCACCCTTCCCTGTGGATATAGAGTCCAGTCCAGACCCGTCTGAACCCGAAGCGAAAACGTCGGCTTCGACTTTGCTCAGGGCAAGCGGGATTCTCCGCCTTCTGGGCGGAGCTCAAGCGGCGCAAGGTCATGCGGGTGGCGATTACCTACGCGGTGGTGGCATGGGTGATCATGCAGGTATCGTCCATCGTATTTCCCCAGTTTGATATACCGGTTTGGGCTGGAAGGTTGGTAACCTTGATCCTGGTGATTTGTTTCCCGATTTCTCTCATCATCGCCTGGGCGTTCGAGCTCTCACCCGATGGAATCAAGACGACCAAGCACGCCCGGGAAGAGCAGGGTGGTTCACCTGTATCCAAAAAGCAGGAACGCAAGCGCAACTGGATGACGATCGGTTTTGCCGCCGCGGTGCCGACTGTGATCTTTGGCGCCTTGGCCTTGATTTTCTTTTTCCGTTCCAACCCAGACGCATCAGACCCCTCGTCCCCTGGCCTGAGCTCGTCGAATGGCCTCGCCTCTGGCCCCACTCCCCCCGAACTCGCCAGCCCTGAGCAAAGTCGAAGGGTAGAGTTCGACAAGTCCATCGCCGTGCTGCCTTTGGAGAATCTGAGCCCGGGTCCCGAGAATGCCTTTTTCGCGGATGGGGTGCAGGAGGACATTCTGACCAACCTGTCCAAGATCGCAGAGCTGCTGGTGATTTCGCGCAGTTCGACCTTGCGCTACCGTGAGCGAAATAAAAGCTTGAAGGAGATCGGGTCCGAGCTGGAGGTTCGTTACTTGGTGGAGGGGTCCGTTAGGCGGGCGGGCAACCGCGTGCTGGTGACTGCTCAGCTCATCGATGTGGAAACCGACGCTCACCTCTGGGCGGAGAACTTCAACCGTCCGCTCGACGACATCTTCGCCATCCAGGCGGAAATCGCCAAAACCATCGCGGGCCAGCTCCGCGCGGTGATAACGCCTGAAGTGACGGCAAAGATCGAATACCGTCCTACCGAGAACCAGGAGGCCTACGATCTATTTCTCGAGAACCGGCGCTTGGCGCAAACGTCTCTAGGGAATTTGGATAAGAAGTCCGCGGTCCTAGAGCAGGCGGTGGCGCTGGATCCGAATTTCGCTGAAGCCTGGGCCCAGCTGGCCATCGAGTATCGGGAGTGGTGGAGACAGCGCTGGGCGCTAGTCGATCGCGATCCGGAGCTTCTGGCCAAGGCTGAGGCGGCTCTCGACAAGGCGAAGGCCTTGAAGCCCAATATGGCCTACATTCCCTACGCCCAGACGTTTTTTACTGATATCCGGGAGGATAAAATCCAACTGCTCCTGCACGCCCTGTCGCTAGATCCGAACTTCAATGCGGTCAAACGAATGCTGGGATCGAACTATTTTAGCCAGGGTCGTTTGGCCGAAGCCCAACATCAATTGGAGGAAATATACCGCTCCGATCCTTTGAATGATACATCCACAGCGATCCTGGTAGATGTGTATTGCGCTCGACGGATGTGGGACAAGGCATTGGGCGTGATAGAAAAGGCCCTGGATTTGAGTCTGGACGATTATGACGGCAGCGAAATAGACTGGCGACTGAATTTCGTCCATGTGAGCTACCTGAAATCCGTTGAGCGACGCCGCAATCTCTTCATGTTCGTTGCCCAGGGATTCTCGCTGCAATCTCAATGCCTCCTCAATCGACTCGACTGCAGCTTGCAATTGAATCTCCCGGTTCTCGTTCGACGAAAGCGAGCTCGCCGCTTTCTTCACCTGAACAACGCTTAGGTTTACCAATGATCTCGCAACCTCTTGATCGCTTGCATCCAACTCTTCTCGCTGAAGGCGTAAGGCTTCTCGAATATTCAGCTCCGCCTCTTCAAGGTAACCCTGCCGACCCAAGGCAGCGCCCAAGTGATTCATCGCCATGACCGAATGCGCATAATCGGGTTCGCTCAAGGCTTCGATCGCTTCCAACTCTAGACGAAACATCGATTCAGCCGCTGCGTATTCCCGAATTTTAAAATACACCGCTCCGAGGATATCGTACAGCTCAACCACTGCTTCCGATGAAACGTCGGAAAGTCGCTCAGCCGCAAGGTCCATAGTCTCTTTAAGCACCTCTCTTATAAGCTGCGTTTCCTCTTCGCCCTTCAACTGCAACTCAACCTGCGAATCTACATAACTATATATACTCTTAATGAACTCGGAAATCTCCGCGCTCTTTCGAGCTTCCATTTGAGCTTGCCGCTCGGAACGAATCGCATGAAGGCCCAACAGCGCAATCGCTATGGATCCGAAAAACAAACAGGCTGCCAAGGCAAATGAAGCGCCGAAAGCCAATCGATTACGGTCAATCAACTTCTTGAGCCGATACAAGGTTGTCGGCTCACGCGACAAAACCGGTTCGTGATTCAGGTATCGATTTATATCCATCGCCAGAGCATTAACCGTCTCGTAACGCCGCGTCCGATTCTTCTCTAGACACTTCATGACGATCCAATCCGGCTCCCCTCTCAACTCCTTGGGCAAACTATCCGTATCCAGACTTCGATTCGTCGCAATCGACGTTCGATCTTCCTGGTTCAATGAGGTGAAGTGATCCGATGGTCGCAAGGGATCTTCCTCGCTAATCACTTTACGCATGCCGTCGATCCCCAATTCCGAGAGTCGAGTGGGATTGAATGGTTGCCGACCTGAAAGCAACTCATACAAAAGCACGCCTAAACTATAAATATCGCTTCTCGTATCCAAATCTAAACTACTCATTTGCATTTGCTCGGGACTCGTATACACCGGTGTGCCGACAAAAGAATGAAAACGGGTAAAAAGGGTTTTATCGGTTAATCTAGACTGAGCCGCTTTCACGATCCCGAAATCGATTACTTTGGGAACCGCCTCACCATCATTTACCGTTACTAGAATATTGGACGGCTTAAGATCCCGATGAATAACGCCTTTTTGGTGAGCGTGCTGCACCGCCTGGCAAACTTTAATAAAAAGTCGAAGCCGATCCTTGGCAGACAGTTTTTCCTGATCGCAATAATCTGTGATCCGAACTCCACGCACGAGCTCCATGACGAAATACGGGCGTCCACTTGGAGTTGCGCCTCCATCGAATACTTTCGAAATATTAGGATGGTCCATCATCGCCAAGGCCTGACGTTCCGACTCGAAACGGGCGACAACCTCTTTCGTGTCCATCCCAAGCTTAAGGATCTTCAAGGCGACTCGGCGCCGCACGGGTTCATTCTGCTCCGCCATCCAAACGACTCCCCAGCCCCCTTCGCCGATCTTTTCTAGCAATTTGTAACGCCCGATAAAGTCCCCAGGCATTTCATCGCAGGGAGCCGATTGCTGGAGAGCCCGAGCGATTGAAAACCCTCCCTCCCCAGAAGACTCCAAATATCCATCCGACTCGTCATTAGCCGCCAGCAAAGAGTTCACGCGATCGCGAAGACCTGTATCATCCCCGCAAGCCCTACCGAGATAAATCTCGCGCTCGGATCCCTCTAATTTGAGGGCTTCCGTAAAAATCCGCTCTTCTCGATTATCACTTTCCAACATTTCGATTCGCTACTCCGATCTCATTTCCAATGCGCAATAATCGGCTAAAAGAGGTCACGTCTCTTTGATTTCCTGATAAAGCCAGGCTTTGGAATAAGCCCACCAACGCTTCGCCGTGGGAGCGGAGATATCCAGCAGGTTCGCCGCTTCATCAATCGTTAGGCCCACGAAATAGCGCAGCTTCACCAATTCCGCCTTTTCCGGATTCTCGTCTCCAAACCGAGACAGCGCCTCCGTCAGATCGAGAACATGCTTATCATTGTTCATCGATTCGGGCAAACCCTCCAATTCGTCAAAATCGACGCGACGCTGATCGCCTCCGTGGCGCAATGCCATGCGCCTCCGGGCCCGTTCGATGAGAATCCGCCGCATCGCTTCGGCGGCCGAGGAAAAGAAATGAGCGCGATTCGCCCAAGCCGGCTGATCCTCGCCCCCAATTCTCAGCCAAGCTTCATGGACCAAGGCCGTCGCTTGCAGGGTTTGATCCGCTTGCTCCCTCGCCAGTTTGGAAGCCGCCACTTTCCTAAGTTCCTGGTATACCTGACTCAATAAGCGCTCAGCATCCTGTTGAACGCTATCGCTTGAATCCGAATTGTTGGAAGATGTGGTTGAGGGGTCCGCCGAACTAGATTCATCCAATCAACCGCCTTTGCAATCTAAACTTACCTTCGCCACTAAATTGAAGCCGCAAGCGAATTGCCCTCATCACCTCACATTAGCGCTTGAAATCTCGCAAATGCCCCACAGCCTAACACGTGTATGGATAAGCTTACCCGACGCATTCTCGCTACCTCGCTCATTGCGCTATTTTCCACATTCACATTCGCCGACGATTGGGAACCCCTTTTAAGCGGAAATTCCTTCGACGGCTGGAAACAACTCGGAGGAGCCGCCAAATATACGATCAAAAATGGGGAAGTTACTGGAACCAGTGTGGCGGATACGCCCAATTCATTCATGACCACCGAGAAGGACTATACCGATTTCGTTCTCGAGTTCGAAGTGTGGATCCAGGATGGCCTCAATTCCGGGGTTCAATTCCGCAGTAACACAAAGCCGAATCCGGATCTCCCCGATGGCCGCGTCTACGGCTACCAATTCGAATTGGATACTGCTGCGCGCGCGTGGACCGCTGGGATCTACGATGAAGCCAATCGCGGTTGGCTGTATCCAGTCAGCTACAACGAGCCCGCTCGCTCGTTATTCAAGAACGAGCAATGGAACACGGCTCGCATCGAATGCGTCGGAAACGAGGTGCAAACTTTTCTAAACGGGAAACAAGTATCTCACCTCGTAGATGAAAAGACGATTTCTGGTTTCATCGGGCTCCAAGTTCACAGTATCAGAGGTTCAGAACACGAAGGCTACAAAGTCCGCTGGCGTAATCTTAGAATCAATACAAAGTCACCCAAACTATCCCCACCTGAGGGAATTTACATTCGCAACATCAAGCCCAATTCCCTGAGCAGCTCGGAAAAGGCACAGGGATGGGCGCTTCTCTTCAATGGCCGAAAAGCGAATGGATGGAAGAGTGCCAAAGGGATCGACGCTTTTTCAGACAAAGACTGGGAAATAAAGGACGATACGCTAATGATCCATGCCGGTTCCGCGGCAGGGGATCTCGTTTCAAAGAAGGCATATGGCGCTTTCGAATTTGATTTTGAGTTCAAACTAACGGAGGGAGCCAATAGCGGAGTCAAATATTTCGTGTCAGACTTCGCCGCGCCCGGAGAGGCAGCGAAGTACCTTGGATTGGAATACCAGGTACTCGACGACAACTTGCATCCGGACGCCAAACAGGGAGTCGTCGGCAATCGCACTACTGCCTCGCTGTACGATCTGATACCCCGATATCAAGAAGTCCAAACCCGGAAAGTTCCGCTTCACATAGGCAGCTGGAATCATGGGCGTATCGTTGCCTTGCCCGATGGAACAGTCCAACATTGGCTAAACGGCTTCAACGTAGTCGAATACGAACGCGGATCCAATATTTACGACGCGCTCGTGGCTCGTAGCAAATACGAGAAGTATAAGAATTTTGGATTGGGAGAAAAAGGGCTTCTCCTTCTGCAAAACCATCACGACGAGGTAAGCTATCGCAGTCTCAAAATCCGCGAACTCTAGTCTTTCGATAGTTACTCGGACACCGCGTCAACCAGCAAGCGGACTTTCCTTGCAGACGTCTTATCGTTTTCCATCACGCCTGAATACGCGTGAACGGATAAGTCCCCTCTCCAAGGCTGAAGCTCCTTCAGAACTAGCGGGGCATTTTCTGGCGAGACACTGCCACCGATAACGATTTCCGTTCTTCCCGCACACTGCTGTATAAGCTGGTTGAGTACGAATACCCCGTCAAGGGCTGATCCCGATTCTCCCCAAGGAACACCACTAGTAAGAATTCGATCAATACCTAATTGAATAAGAAGCTCCAGTGATTTTTGGGCGTCACTGACCGCGTCGAAAGCGCGATGAAAAGTCGCTTTCAAGTCCAGGGAATGGCTCAGTTCAATCAACGGTCCGATCTGTTGCGCATCAATTTCTCCCCCGCTTGCCATTGCGCCCAGCACCACTCCATCCGCTTTGGCTTCTGCGGCGATTTCTATCTCTCGGCGCATCTCCGCAATCTCATCACTGGAGTAGCAAAAATCTCCGCCCCTCGGTCGCACCATCACCATAAGTCCGGGACGCTGAAAAGCCAATCGAGCCGCTTCAATACTTTCTCTGGGCGGGGTCAAACCATCGAGGTGCATCGACGCGCAAAGCTCGATTGTATCCGCTCCGCCCTGGAATGCGGCCCTAGCAAATAGACCGGTCTCTTTAGCTGCGTCTCCTCGAATGCACGCCTCTACCTTTACCATGCCAGAATCCCCTTTTGATTTTTCCTGTGATCGATCATTGAAGCCGCTTCTCCATTTTCTGATGCGGAAGCGTAACTTCCACAAATTCATCCCCAACCGAATGATACCCGAGACTCAGGTAAAATCCGAGTGCGGAAACCCGTGCATTCAAACTGATTTTAACGCCGCCCTTCCCTGCCAATTCAGATTCGACCTTTCGCATTAGCTCCGAGCCAATCCCCTGCCCCTGCATTTCCTTCTTTGTCGCCATCTGCCTGATACGATAGCAATGATCGCGCTCTGGAATGGCGATCAAGCAGGCAACGGCTTCATTTCCTTGAAAAACCGCGTAGTGGTGAGAGGACGCTTCCCAAGAGAGGTCTTCCAGACGGAAATCCAGCCCAAATGGCTCTCTCAGGATTTGGTTGCGGAGTAAGAACACCTTTTCGTATTCAGGAGAACCATAAGCAATTTCACAAAAATGGCGCTTCATGGGCTTGAAAAAAAGCCTCAACCGCAGAACGCGACTGAGGCCAAATAATTAAATCAATCAGACTTTCGCCATCATCAGCCTACTGCCGAAACAACATTCGATCCAGTCATTCCCAATTCGGCCATGACCGTATTTCCGGGAGCGCTGATACCAAATCGGTCGATTCCTAGGACCTTCCCTTCCAGACCGACATACTTGTACCAAAGCCCCGTGACACCTGCTTCAATCGCGATCCTTTTAGTACAGGACGAAGGTAAAACACTCTCCTTGTATTCATCGCTTTGGCCATCAAACCTCAACATCGAAGGCATTGACACGACCCGGGCTCCAGAACCTATTTCCTCCGCTGCGGCAATGGCATGCTGCACTTCCGAACCCGTTCCGATTAAGATGACTTCCAAAGGTCCGGTCTCTCTTTTTATCACGTACCCTCCCTTGAGAACTCCATGGCGGCGTTCTTCGGAAGTCGCTGTATTAATATTGGGCACGCCTTGCCGCGTGAGCGAAAGCACGGTCGGACCGTCTTGACGCTCCATGGCCGCCACAAACGCGCCTGCGGTCTCTTCCGTGTCACAAGGGCGAATCACGTCCA
>Ga0181568_10000620_pt1 | contig 31832 bp, 20 predicted proteins | sample 101ome_20_FD_133758 | JGI IMG/M metagenome (GOLD analysis project Ga0181568, IMG submission 133758) | Coastal salt marsh microbial communities from the Groves Creek Marsh, Skidaway Island, Georgia - 101404AT metaG (megahit assembly) | ecosystem: Environmental > Aquatic > Marine > Intertidal...
CGGATTTTCAACATCTACGTAAAAACGGTAGGTCGTTTGGCCTGGGATGATGGTAGCCGAGTACTCCTCTACCGTAAGTGTGTACCCGCTAGACTCACCGCCTCCAGTGGATTCACCGTTGCACGAGCAGTAGTCGCAAGTGCCGTCATCGTCCGTGGCATCGGCATTGTAGTTGCAGGCTCCAGTGTCGGTACAACCGAGCACTTCCTGGTCATCGCAAATGCCGTTTTCGTTTACATCTGATGTGCACGATCCGCCACACACGCCCAAGGCGTCGAGAACGTTTCCGTCGCAATCACAAGCGCCTTCAGCAATGCCTTCACCTCCGCAAACACCACACTCATCTAATTCCTGACATGAACCGTCATCCTCGGTGGCGTCTTCATTGTAGTTACATGCCGTCGTATCGGTACAGCCATTGACTTCGAATTCATCGCAAGTACCGTCTCCATCGGTGTCATTCAAACAAACACCATCGCAATCGTATCCATCAGCTGGACCGTTTCCTTCGCAATCACACGCGCCTTCAGCAATGCCGTCACCGCCGCAAACGCCGCACTCGTCTTCCACCAAACAAGATCCGTCATCATCCGTGGCCTCAGCATCGTAGTTACATGCTAACGCATCCGTACAACCGAAAACGGTAATGGGACACAATGGATATGGGCACGAAGAATCGTACGTAGTGGTGCTACCGTCCGTACAATTAACCCCACCATATGTCCAAGCTCCGTCTACTTTATAAGCCCACGAGTCCATGTACTCCCACTCTTGTCCCGTGCCGTCAACGTTGATGTCACCAAATGTTTCGATGACCACACCTGACTCGAACAACTCAATTGCATCGTCGCCGTTTTGGCTGATGCCGCTGGTACCTTCTGAGTAAACCGCCTCGAACTCCGCAAAACACTCCGCGAAGTAGTTGGCCATGGCTACGTCAGAGTAAGCCACCAAAATATCGTCACCGGCTGACGCAGAACCAGCTGGGAATGTGTATTCCTGTCCGTCTGTTCCGCCGCCATTATTGGCTACACCAATTCCAAACACGCTCAAATCTGCGATGTCTTGCAAAGCAACAACGTGAATGGCCTTACCATTGGAACCACCTTCTGGAACTGTAAAATCAATGATGCCTTGCAACGCTAGGGCATTGGTCAAGGAAACACATGATCCATCATCATCCGTCGCTTCAGGATTGAAGTTTGGCGCATTGCTGTCTGTGCAGCCCGCAATCTCAAACTCGTCACACACGCCGTCACCATCGGTATCGTTGACACACGTACCGTCACAATTGTAGCCCGCATCCGGTACGTTGCCTTCGCAATCGCAAGCTCCATCTGCAATCCCGTCACCGCCGCATACGCCGCACTCATCCAATTCCAAGCAAGAACCGTCTTCTTGCGTCGCGTCAGGGTTATAGTTACAAGCCGCATCGTCCGTGCAACCAGGAACTTCAGAATCGTCACAAACGCCGTTGCCATCCGTATCAGATGTGCACGAACCGCCGCAAACTCCCAAAGCATCCAATACGTTGCCATCGCAATCGCATTCGCCTTCAGCAATTCCGTCTCCGCCGCACACACCGCACTCGTCCGTGTATTGACATGATCCGTCATCGTTTGTAGCATCTGCATTGTAATTGCATGCCGTGGCATCCGTACAACCGTCTACCGCATATTCACAGCTGCCGTCATCATTCGTTGCCGCTGGATCGTAGTTGGAAGCCGATTCATCTGTACAACCGCAAACCACGTCTGAACCGCCGCCGCCTTCACCTTCACCATCCGCATTGAATGTGCCTACTCCGTCATAAGAGAACGTCTTACGAATATCATTCGCACCGTCTCCGTTTCCGAAGATTTGTACGTTTAATGTACCCGCAAGTGCACCTGCTGTGGTCATTTGCATAACGAGCACGCGTCCGTCTGCATCTGGCAAACCGTTTGGCGTGCCGTTCAATACGTACCAAGCACCACCCGTTTGGGTATTCAAAAGAATGTCTTGACCATCAATTGCTGAACCTGATTGGAACGCTGCAACGTAGGGCTGGTTTGCATCTTCTACCGTGCTGATGGCTACTTCGGCTCCAACGTTTTGGCTATCCAATCCAATGGTTATCCAGCTGTCACCTGCAATGGTCGGGAAAACGGCAATGAATGCGAGGTTAATTCCCGTTGCGACCGTTGATCCGAATGGATCATTGTAAAAGCCTAATTCTGTCGTGATTTCGAGCGGTGTGGTGTCGTTTCCATACACCGAACTCAAAAAATCATCTGCATTCACCAAATCTGCGTAAAAGCGGTAGGTTACTTGACCAGGAATGATCGTTGTCGAGTATTCTTCAACCGTCAAGGTGTAGCCGCTTGACTCACCTCCTCCAGTGCTTTCTCCCGCACAAGAGCAGTAATCACAGGAGCCGTCGTCTTCAGTGGCATCTGCATTGAAGTTGCAAGCTGCGCTGTCTGTACATCCAGCCAACTCATCACTATCGCAAACCCCATTGTCGTTTTCGTCAGCAGTACATGTGCCTCCGCAAACGCCCAGTGCATCCAGTACGTTTCCGTCACAATCGCACTCTCCTTCCGCAATTCCATTGCCTCCGCACACGCCGCATTCGTCCAACACGTTTCCATCACAATCACAATCGCCATCGGCGATACCGTCACCGCCGCAAACGCCGCATTCATCCAGAAACGCGCACGATCCGTCATCATCTGTGGCAGTCGCATCATAGTTACATGCCGTTTCATCCGTACATCCTCCAACCTCAAACTCATCGCATGTGCCATCCGCATCCGCATCATTCAAACAATTGCCATCACAATCGTAACCGGTGTCTGGGAGTGTGCCTTCACAATCACATGTGCCTTCAGCGATACCATCACCACCGCATACACCGCACTCATCCGTGTATTGGCAGGAGCCATCATCGTCTGTGGCCGTAGCATCGAAATTACATGCCGTATCGTCCGTACAACCCATCACTGGATCCGGACCGCCGCCGCCCTCTCCTTCTTGGAAGAACGTACCTGTGCCGTCAAATGAAATGGTTTTTCGGATGTCCGTTGACCCATCGCCGTTCTCAAAAATCTGGAAATTCAGAGTTCCTGAGAAAGTTCCAGCTGTGGTGAATTGCATCACCAGAACTTGCATGTTGTCATCTGGCAAACCGTTCGGTGTTCCGTTCAGAACGTACCACGCTCCGCCAGTCACCGTGTTGATCAGGATGTCATCCCCATCAATCTCGGAACCCGCTTGGAATGCAGCTACGTACGGCTGCGCAGCGTCTTCAACCGTGCTGATGGCAACCTCATCTCCAGTGTTCTGGCTATCAATGCCCACCGTGATCCAGCTATCCGCAGCAATGGTCGGAAAGAAGGTGATGAACGCCGGGTTGATGCCCGATGCAACAGTCGATCCGAACGAATCATTATAAAATCCCAATTCAGTTGTAAAACTCAACGGGTCGGTCGTGTTTCCATAGACGGAGCTCATAAAGTCTCCAGAATTGATCATGTCAACGTAAATCCGATAGGTCGTTTGACCCGCGACAATCTCCGTTGCATGCTCTGAAACGGTCAGTGAATACTGACTAAAAGTGAGTCCGGAAAAGAAAATTCCGGCGCAAAGCAGTAAAATACGGCTCATTTTCGTGATGGTTTATGGCATCGTAAATATAGCGAAAATCTCTATACTTCTCGACATTATCTCGAATTATCTCGATTAAATTGAATTTTTTCACGCCTAAGAATCGGAATCACTAGGATAAATTCCCATATCGCATTTGCGCATGCGCATGAGGTTCACTTTGATTTATTGGCACAAAAAAAGGGGCCTACGCCCCTATATATCAGTCTTATAAAAATCAATAATCGTCCAAGTCGTCCAGCCAATCCGAATTCTTCGGTTTCGACTTTTTCAAACGCGCCGGTTTCGGACCATCCGCATAAATATCACGCTCACTTTTTCCTTTGTGCTTTTTAGGAGCTGTCTTCTTTCGTGAAAGTTTTGAATCTTCAGATGCCCCCCTATCGTGTCTGCTGAATTCTCCCGAGTCTTGGTTTCGAACTTGACCGGAATTGAATGATGAAGGTCGATCAGAAGAGGGCCTGCGACCAGCTGCATCACGGCTTTGGCGATCTCCACCATCGCGCGGACGTTCTTCCGCTTCCTTCACCACCATGCGAAACCCCATGAGATCATGGCCGTTGAGTGCTTCGAGTGCGGCTTGTCCATCTGAATTCTCTTTCATCTGTACAAAGCCAAAGCATTTGGATTGACCTGTATCGCGATCTGTAATCACGCGAGCATAAGCAACTTCTCCATACTGAGAGAACAATTCAACCAGGTGATCGTCTTGGACGTCCCGGTTCAACTTGGCGACGAATAATTTCATCTAAAATTTCAAAGGATAACAATGTGGTTGTCTCCAACCCGATGAGTGCAGTGCAATAATTTGCTGCTAAAATACAATTTTTCCGAAATCAACACGCTACAGATACTGAGTTTCAATAGTCTCCCCCTAAGATTTGACCAATCTGACCCAAAGGAGACCTTTCCCCCTTTTTCGAAGTTCCCGTTTGCGGGGCACTTGCAAGCACGCGGTTGGCGAGGCGACTGAAAGGTAAAGACTGCAACCACACCGTTCCCGTGCCTTTAAGCGTTGCCAGAAATAAACCCTCTCCTCCAAAAATCATACTCTTCAATCCTCCTGCTGCCTCGACGCTATACTCGATGGACCCTGTGTATCCTACAATGCAGCCTGTATCAATGCGGAGGGCTTCCGCATTCAGCTGCTTTTCGACAATGGTGCCACCTGCATGTAAAAATGCCAATCCATCCCCTCTAAGTCGTTGAAGGATAAAACCCTCTCCTCCGAAAAATCCAGCGCCCAATCGTTTGTTCAACGCAACGGAAACTTCTGTCCCCCGAGCGGCGCAGAGGAAAGCATCCTTTTGACAGATAACTTCGCCTCCGAGTTTATCCAATTCAAGTGGCATGATTTTTCCCGGATAAGGTGAGGCAAATGCAACGCAACGCTTTTGCTGGCCCGTGTTGGTGAAATGGGTCATGAAAAGCGACTCCCCTGTTAGCAATCGCTTGCCTGCGCTCATGATCGAACCAAAAAATCCTGGGTTCATCTCAGATCCGTCCCCCATTCGCGCCTCGAACGTGATGTCAGACTCCATCCAATTCATCGCCCCTGCCTCTGCAACGACTGTTTCACCTGGATCCAACTCCACTTCAACAGTTTGCATGTCATCTCCGTAAATCTGAAAATCAAGATCGTCGCTGCGATTGGCCATGGTTAAGGTATTTTTGGACCAATTTAACCGACGTTCTTATGATTCACCAACAATTTCCAGGATCAATCGTTACCCTTGCAACCTGCATCCTATTGGCCCTCATCATGGGATGCGCAACGTCTACAGATCGCATGCCCATCACTTTGGATTACCCCAACTCACGAACTGAGGATGTAAAAGATACCCTTTGGGGAATTGAAGTATCTGACCCCTACCGTTGGATGGAAGATGACCGTTCTGAGGAAACCATGGCTTGGGTCGACACGCAAATCAATTTCACGCGTGCTTACCTCGACCGCATCGATTGGCGCTCGCCGCTTCGGGATCGATTTGAAGCCCTTTACAATTATGAGAAGATCGGCATGCCCCGTAAGATTGGCAATCGGTATTTCCTCTCGAAAAATGACGGGTTGCAAAACCAAAGCGTCTGGTATGTGCGGGAAACCCTGAATGGAGAAGACCAACTTTTTCTCGATCCGAATGCCCTTAGCGAAGACGGCACGGTGACCGCATCCTTGGGGAGCGCTTCAGAAGATGACCGGTATATCGCCGTCTTACAAAATGCAGCGGGATCTGATTGGCAAGAGATTCACGTGTACGACTTAGCTACTGGACAACCCCAAGGCGACATCCTAGAATGGGTCAAATTTTCGGGGACGAGTTGGGTCGGCAATGGTTTTTATTACAGCCGCTACCCAGCGCCCTCAGGAAGCGAATTCAGCTCGGAGAATACGTTTCACAGCGTCTACTACCACGAAATTGGCACGCCTCAATCCAAGGACAGACTGGTGTATCGAAACGACCAAGAGCCGAATCGTTACCACTTTGCCTACGCGACTGAAGACCGCAAATACCTCATCCTGAACACCTCCACCGGCACGGACGGCAACAGCTTGGATTATCTCGATTTGTCGAATACAGCAGCAGGCTGGCAATCGCTTGTTCCCGGGTTCAATACACGTTGTTCTGTGGTGGATCATGTGGATGGGCGATTCTACGTATTGACTGACCAAGATGCTCCAACGTACCGAATGGTGGGCATCAGCGCCACAGATTCAAAAGATTGGGTGGACATCATTCCAGCCTCGGCCGATTTGCTCGAAAGCGTAAACAGCACCGGAGGCCAACTCTTTGCCACGTATTTGCGCAATGCCTGTAACGTGGTCGTTCGCCATGATATCGACGGTTCAAATCCGCGCCCGGTTCAACTGCCCAATGACGCGGGCAGCGTGGGGGGATTCGGGGGCAAAGTGGACGCGACCGAAACGTTTTACGCGTTCACATCCTTCACATACCCTACGACCATCTACCGCTACGACATGGAGTCTGGTGAAAGCGAAGTTTTCGCCGCTCCCAATGTTGACTTCGATCCGGATAATTTTGAGTCCAAGCAGGTTTGGTATCCATCCAAAGACGGCACAAAAGTCCCCATGTTCATCGTCCACAAAAAGGGCTTGGAATTGGATGGCCAACGTCCCACCTACCTATACGCATACGGTGGATTCAACGTAAGCTTGACGCCGAGTTTCAGCTCTTCTCTCCTACTGCTCCTTGAAAACGAGGGGGTCTATGCGATGCCTAACCTTCGGGGCGGCGGCGAATTTGGTGAAGATTGGCACGAAGCGGGCATGCTGCTGAAAAAGCAAAACGTATTTGACGATTTCATTGCGGCGGGTGAGTACTTGATCGAAGCGGGATACACCAGCTCGGATCGATTGGCTATTGCGGGCGGTTCCAACGGAGGATTGCTCGTCGGTGCCACTATGACGCAGCGTCCGGATTTGGCCGCGGTGGCCTTCCCTGCTGTCGGAGTCATGGATATGATCCGCTACCATAAATTCACGATCGGATGGGGTTGGATCCCGGAATATGGCTGCGCTGACAGTTCGAAGGCAGATTTTGAGAACCTTGCCGGTTACAGCCCCTACCACAACCTCAAGCCGCAAACCCGATATCCTTCTACCCTGGACACGACAGCAGATCATGATGATCGGGTGGTGCCCGCACACAGCTTCAAATTCGGCGCTCGGTTGCAGGCGTGCCAAGCTTCGGAACGCCCAGCTCTGATCAGAATTGAGAAAAATGCAGGCCACGGTGCTGGGAAGCCAACGGCTAAAATTTTGGATGAGCAGGCAGATAAGTGGGCCTTCATGTTCCATGAAATGAACGTGCCACTTGCCGATCGTGATTGATTCGGCGAACATCGGATTTGAGGATGATGATCTGCTAATTGCTTGGAAGCCTCACGGAATCCTGACTTCAGGGAATTCCAGCTCGACGTTTCGCCAACAGATTCAGCAGCTCACAGCTTCAGCGGCGGAGCCCTGCCATCGATTGGATTTCGGCACGAGCGGTTGGGTAATTTTCGGCAAGCACCCGAAGGCCATCACGGCCATGAACGTTGCATTCGAGCAGCGCAATGTCACCAAGCGCTACCTCGCCCTCGTCCACGGACTTTTTCCGAAAAGCATGGACATTCGATTGCCCATTTCCGAACAATCTGCACACAGCAGGGCCGAATGCATTGCGACTGGACGGATTGCGGGGGCTGGTGAAGTGTCCTTGGTCGAGGTGCACCTCTTCACAGGGCGCACCCACCAAATCCGTCGCCACCTGCACGGCTTGGGACATTCCGTAGTGGGTGATGATCGATATGCGTTTAAAGCGGGTGTCTATCGCGGGAAGGGATTGTTTCTGGCTGCTTGGTTCTTGTCTTTCATTCACCCTGTTTCAGGCGCACCCATCGAAGTGGGTCGAATGCCCGGCAAAAAATTCACCAAAATCCCTTTCGTGCACCGTTCGGGATTCGAAAAGCGTATCCGCCTATCTTCGCATTCCCGGTGACCCCTCACCGAACAAGCCATGATCGCACGATTCATCCGTTCCAGCATCCGCATCCCAGGATTCCTCATGATGAGCCTGGTGTATGTTACACTATTGATTGGAATCCGCATCCTGTTTGGCATCAATCGGAACCGGAACCACCGCTTGCTGCTGCATTACATCCGCAATGTGTACCGACTGATGGGCATTCGGGTGTTTACCAAAGGAGAATTGCCCGACGAACCATCCATCTTGATGGGCAACCACCGCAGCTACGTGGACGCGGTGATGGTACCGGCCAAGCAGCCCGTGGTATTCGTAGGGCGCTCTGAAAGCAAATCTTGGCCCATCATCGGCTGGGGAGCCACGCTGTTGGAGACCATCTGGGTGAACCGCAAGGACCCGGCAAGCCGGAAGCAAACGCGAGAAAACGTGAAACAAAGGCTACGCGACGGCTTCGGCATCGTGATTTTCCCCGAAGGAACGACGCACATCGGACCGGACCTATTGGAGTATCGTCCCTCCATGTTTTACATAAGTGCCGAAGGAGGATTTCCCATTACCCCCATTGCGATTGAATACAAGGACCCCAACATCGCTTGGGTCGGTCAATCCAAATTTGTCCCCCATGCTTGGAAACAATTCGGTGCACGCTACATCGACGTCAAAGTATCGTACGGGGAAACGGTTCGGGGCACGGACGGGGCCGAGCTTCTTCAAAAAGCGCACGCGTGGACTTCGAAGGAAGTCTTGGCCCTGCGAAAGGAATGGGACGACATATTGGAAGCGGAAAAGGCATGAAGAAATCCCTGAAATCCCTCTATCGTTTCGGCTCAAATCGTTGGCAAACCTTGCATTTGGATTATCCGGTCAACCTGAATCCGCGCACCCGACCTGAAACGGATCAAGGAATTGCGCAGTTGCACGAACTCATTCAAGCAGAATTACCGGCGATCCAAGATCATGTTCAACACATCGTGGATTGCAGCGATGCACTTCAGGCCATTCGAAAGCGGACGGACGAGCCCAATGCTTTGCTCCCCGGTTGGAACAATGAATTCCTGCCCGGACTTGACATGGCGGCGCTATTCGCCATGATTGCCCACTACAAGCCCAAGCGGTACATGGAAGTCGGGTCGGGCAATTCAACCTTGGTCGCTGCTGCAGCGAAAAGTCAATTCAGTCCGGACACGGAGATCATAAGCATCGATCCGTTTCCGCGTGCCGACATTGATCAGGTGTCGCAGCAAATCATCCGCATGCCGTTCGAGCAAGTGGGCGTCGAATGGGCTGACAAATTGGAGCCGGGCGACATGGTTTTCATTGATAACAGCCATCGGGTGTTGCCCAATTCGGATGCGACGGTGTTTTTCTTAGAATGGATGCCCCGATTGAAACCCGGCGTCATTGTCCAAATTCACGACATCTACCTGCCTTGGGATTATCCCCAAGACATGTGCGAGCGCGGGTATTCAGAACAATACATTCTGGCGATGGCACTCATGAGCAACCCTCAGCGCTACCGGACGATTTTTCCAGCCTTCTGGGTACATCAGCAATCCGAATTGCAGCAACGCCTCGACCCCATTTGGAACCACCCAAATACCCGAGGGGTGGAGCAACACGGCGGCTCGTTTTGGTTTCGGATTGAAGCGTAAATCCAATCCTTTTTAGCCCCGCATCAGCGGCGAATGATGAGCGGCGAGCTCACCACCTGGCCTTCGATCAAGTGCAAGCGGACGGTGTACAATCCACCTGGAAGCGCGCTCACGTCCAATCGAACCGGAACATGATATACAGGCCAATTAGCGACTTGTTGACCCACTGCATTGACGACTTCTACCCAACGAATAGGCTTCGACTCATACGCTACAGTAATGTTGAATTCCTCAGAAGCCGGATTCGGGTAAAGCCCGTAGCCATTCAGTTCCAGATCATCCACGCCATTCACCAACAAATCAACCTCAAGCTCGACCACTCCTGAACAACCGGTGGTATCGGTTTCCGAAACGGACACCAATCCCGTCCCAGTGGACTCCCAGAGGACTTCAACCGACAGCAGTCCAATGCCGGTGGTTGCACCTTGGATGGCACCACCTACAGAGGTCCACGTGTAGTCGTTCTGGACATCACCATCGTACGTATACGTTTCCGTAGTCATGTCTGTGGCGGTGGCTGCACCGGAAAGGATTCCCTGTGCAACGTAGAAGCAGGATCCATCGTCCACATTGGCCACGTCGCTGAAATTGCATGCTGAGGGATCCAGGCATCCTGGGACTGGCGGCACCCCGGCACACAGACAATCTTCCCCATAGACATCCAAAACCGTGTCATCGTCGCCATCGTCACAGCTGTCGCCGGGACTGTAGCAAGATCCGTCGTCTACATTGGCCTCGGCATTGAAATTACATGCCATTTCGTCCGTACAACCAGCGATCAATGGAACGCAGAACGCATGGGAAATGGCATCTCCATAATCTGGATCTGCCATTTCGAAAATCACCAATCCAGATTCAGTCGTCAAGGCGTAAAACCCATCGATTTCACAGCCCGGCCATTGGCTTCCGTACATGCCGTCGCCATACGAATCGGTGATGGTTACGGTGTGGCATCCGTAAGGCGCACATCCCGACCAAACCTCTTCACCGTCCTCTTCTTGGTAGGTACCCGCAGTCACTTCGGCCCAGACCTCTCCGGTTGAATCCGCGATCGTCCATCCGACTTCTTCAGGCCAACAATCCGTAATGACGGTAAACACCACATTCTCACAAGGGTATTCACAACTGCCATTGTCCAGCGTTGCAGATGCATCGTAATTCAAAGCTTCCGGATCGGTACAACCCGGAATCAGGATCCCACAGTCCGGAGTCGTCACCGAGATGGTGTCACTCGTAAGGGTGTCTGAGACAAAGTAAAATTCATACGTCGTGTTCGGCATCATGCCAGAAAGGACGATTTGGGAGTTGTTGTTCAAACTCCAATCCATCATTTCCGTCAAATTGCACACCCAACTGGAGGTTGAAGAATCCTTGTAGCAGAGGATGTCCGCTTCGCACAAGAAGCTGGAAAAGGCCACACTGAGGGTAACTTCGGTCAATACGGAATCCGCATTTGCTTCATAAACACACGCAGCCTCTGCGGTAAAGTACTCGATATTGCATTCAATGGGGCCGCATCCTTCTAGGGCCAAATTGACCGAATTGGCCACATTAAGACGTCCACCAGTCGCCACTTCCGTCAACAAGTTGGGTACGAGATCCACCCCGTCAAAAATGTATCCCCTCACCAAGTCTGCCGCTCCTTGCGGATTCGCGATAGACAAATCGGCGAGGTCTGGACATGGCACGCTGTAGACCAATCCGATGGCCCCTGCCACGCACGGACTAGCAAACGATGTTCCGCTCGTGTTGCCATAGCCGCTGCTACCGCTAGGCAGGTACACTTGGTCTCCAGGAGCCCCCAAATCAATGGTGGTGACGCCATATCCACTAAACGATCGCACGTCGTTATCGTTTGTTGCGGTGACTGACACCATGTAATCCGAACCGCACGCAGTGGGCATATCACCGACAGCATCCACGTCCAACGCGGCATTCGTCGTTGCTCCACAGTTCAAAATGCCCGAAGCACCCAATTCATCGTAGTAGGCACACCAAAGCGGGTAATTCGCTGGATTTGCTTGATCGATGCCCCACGAAGCGTTGGTGGCGACGACAAGAGCTCCTTCTGTTCCGCCAGAAGCATTGAACATATCGCGCATGACCTTGGGGTATTCGTAGGCAGCAATCACATTCGCTTCAGACAGGCCTCCTGCCATGTCGACTTGCATAATGTCCACGTCCCAATTCACACCGACGCCTCCGCTTCCATTGTTTCCAGTGGCTCCAATCATGCCGCTGACAGAGGTCCCGTGACCGCCGCCTGCAATGTTGTCATTGTTGTTACCAACATTCCATCCATTGTAATCATCCACATACCCATTTTCGTCGTCATCAATTCCGTTGTCTGGGATTTCAAATGGATTGGTCCAGTGATTATCGATCAAATCCACGTGATTGTAATTGGTACCTCCACCTTCAAGAACGGCCACAACAATGCGCGATCCGTTTCCAGCAAACCCACCCGTCGTGACATCCCACGCCAAGTCCGAATCGATGTCGTGATCGCCGCTCTCCACATGATGCCATTGTTGACCGAAATTGGGGTCATTCGGCACTGTTTCGCGATGGGTTATCACATGGTTTAGCTGCGCCGCACGCACATGCCGGTGACCGCGCAGCGTCGCTAGCGCATGGGTCCAATCGCTCCCGTGGATATACAAGTGATGCACTTGAGCCGAGGGCGAGGGAACACCCAAAACATCAAACTGAAACGCGTTTTCCAATTCGAGAAGGAGTTTGGAGGCATCAACTTCAGGCTCAAACATCACGAGTACTTCGTGCGGAATGAAGGGGGTTTCATCGTCGGCAATTTGCGCGTGGAGTGCTGGGGCAAATGGAGCACCAATGAGGATGCTCAATAAGAGGCAGGCACTCAGTCGGAGTGAAGTCGTCATAGGAATCAGTTTCTCAGGTAAATCCAAAATTAAGCCCTGAGTACAAAAATCAACGAGTTATCGAAACCTCCTTTCCGCTATTCACGTATCTAATCATCAGATTGAAAGAAATATGTGTTCGATTACAGCAATTTTGAATGGCTCGGCGAATGGAGAAGAGCTGCGGTCGATGGCTTTGGCCATTTCCAAAAGACAACGTCACCGTGGGCCGGATTGGTCCGGGGTTTACCAAGATCTAAATGCGTTGCTCGCTCACGAGCGATTGGCTATTGTGGATGTGACCAGCGGTGCACAACCGCTCATTGACCCGAATACCGGAACGGCACTGGCAGTCAACGGTGAAATCTACAACCACCATGCCCTGCGCAAAGCAACATCAGATTTCCCTTACCAAACGGGAAGCGACTGTGAAGTCATCCTCGCCCTTTACCGCGAAAACGGCGCCGAATTGGTGCACAGATTGGAGGGCATGTTTGCTTTCGTGCTTTACGATGCCGAAGCCGATTCATGGCTGATTGGACGCGATCCGATTGGGATCATTCCACTTTATTACGGCCACACCTCCGACGGACGATTGTTGATTGCATCTGAAATGAAAGGCATTGAGCCATTGTGCGAAGATGTCTCTGAATTCCCTCCCGGACATGTTTGGTCATCTGCAGACTCCGCTCCCAAGCGCTACTACACCGAGGATTGGATGGAATGGGATTCGGCCCCAAAAAAGGCCTTTGACAAGGCAGAATTGAAAGCGGAATTGGAACGCTCCGTCAAAAGCCATTTGATGGGTGATGTTCCATACGGGTTGTTGATCAGCGGCGGATTGGATTCTTCTGTGATTGCAGCTATTGCACAGAATTTCTCTCAGAAACGCGTCGATGATGAAGACAACAGCGATGCGTGGTGGCCCCGTGTGCACAGCTTCAGCATCGGATTGGAAGGCAGCCCGGATGTGGCTGCAGCCCAAAAGGTTGCCGAGCACATTGGCACCATCCATCACCCGCTCGTGTTCACGATTCAAGAAGGATTGGACGCCTTGGAAGACGTCATCAAGCACATCGAAACGTACGACGTGACTACCATTCGCGCTTCCACGCCGATGTACCTCATGGCACGCCAAATCAAAGCCATGGGCATCAAGATGGTGCTTTCTGGTGAAGGAGCGGATGAGCTGTTTGGAGGATATTTGTATTTCCACATGGCGCCGGACGCCAAAGAGTTTCATGAAGAATCGGTTCGGAAGGTGTTGGCCTTGAACAAGTACGATTGTTCACGGGCGAACAAATCCATGATGGCTTGGGGCATCGAAACCCGCGTTCCCTTCCTGCACAAGCCGTTCGTGAATTACGCCATGTCACTCGACCCCCAATCCAAAATGGGTGGCAACGGTCGGATTGAAAAGCACATCATTCGCGAATCATTCGAAGGATTGATTCCCGATGAAATCCTGTGGCGACAAAAGGAACAATTTTCGGACGGTGTAGGCTACGGTTGGATCGATGGACTCAAGGACCACGCGGAACAACACGTGAGCGACGAGGAGATGGAACGGGCCGCCATCCGGTTCCCCATCAATCCACCGGCAACAAAAGAAGGCTATTACTACCGCTCCATTTTCGAAAAACACTACCCTTCATCTGCGGCGGCCAATTCCGTGCCAGGCGGAAAGTCCGTGGCGTGTAGCACCGAAAAAGCACTGGAGTGGAATGAAAGTTTGAAAAATGTGGTCGACCCCTCTGGCCGAGCGGTCACCAACGTTCACAGCGACGGTTATACGTCTTCTAACGAATCCTGACGCACAGCTTTGGCGAGTCGTTTTTGGTAACGGGATTGCACCAAATCCACCAAAATCAGCACCGTCACGGCAAAGTAGAACGTGGTTTTATTCAACGCATGCACCTCGCCTCCGAACAATGTGAGGTGCGCCAAATGACCTCCTTCGGAGAGAAGCATCACACCGACTAAAAGGAGGATGAACAGTCCCAACACCTCGTACGCGCGATTCTTTTTTAGAAACGCAGCAACTCTGTTGGCCAAAAGCAACATCACCACACCACTTGCCAAAATACTGACCACCATGACCGACATCGAATCGGTCAAGGCAACTGCTGTAAGCACGCTATCGAACGAAAAAACTGCATTCATCAGAATGATGGCCGTGATAGCAGCACCGGCCGATTTCGGCATTTCATTCGCCGTTCCAGGACTCAAATCCCCAGCCAGCATGTGCCAAACTTCCTTAACTGCCGTGTAAACGATGAATGCGCCGCCTATCATGGCAATCACGCTGTGGCCGTTGAACTCGCCCGAAATCACGCCTTCCCAATTCACCGTTGCGAAAGGCATTTGGAATAAGGCGATCAATTCAACCAACACCAAGAGCAAAACAACCCGCATCACCACCGCACCAGCGATGCCGATGCGTTGAACGCGTTTGCGGTCAGCTGTGGGCACACGCGACGATTCAATGGCGATATACAACAGGTTATCAATGCCCAGAACTGCTTCCAAGGCAATGAGAATCAATAAGCTAAAAATCCAATCCAAGGTTCCGTACGTTAGTGCTCAATGATAAAATCTTCGCTCGGAAAGCGAAAACGCGGACCGTATACTCCGCCCTCTGCCCGCTTTCCCATTGAAATGGCCATCGTGATTCCTGCTCGGCTAGGCAATCCCAAAAGGCGCTTCACCCGTTTCGAATCCAACCCTTCCATTGGACAGGAATCAAACCCTTCGGCACGAGCGGCCAGCATAAAGGTTTGGCAAGCAAGCGCGGTGGTCTTGTGCGCCCACACATCCATGTGTCCGAGGTGAATCGGTTCCCGTGGCGTTGGCTGTCCCCAACCTCTGACCGTAAACCAAAGCCATTTGAATGGCCTAAAGATGCCAAACGGCCCTTGATTGTAGACCAATTTGGTGATCTTTTCAAAGTACTGAAAAGCCTTTTCTGGGGTCCCTGGTGTGGAACGCAGGTGGGCGATCATCCGGTTGTTGTTCCGTTTCCACAAATCGGGTCGGGCGACGAATACAAACAACTCCTGAGCGGTGGTGGCTGCGGGTTGCCCTAGGCAATATTCTGCGAGTTTGGCTTTTTTCTCTGCCGAGCGCACCCAGTGAATTTCCCACGCTTGCAAATTGGAGGAATTGGGAGCCTTCAAGGCCGCGTCCATCGCCCGCCTTACCACCTCCTCAGGCACGGGTTCATCCGCATATATCCGAACGCTTCTGCGCGATTCAACCACATCATAAAATGCTTGAGCATCCGTAGCGGGAGCCTCAGCAACGACTCGCTCCGAAGCCCGCGCCGCTGAGGAATCAAACACTTTCACTTTTACCATGCCGCGAAATTACGGGGTGAGCCGTTCGATGACAATTGAATTCGCAACATTTGGCGCAGCCTCATCAAAACGATAGGCACGTTGAATGCGATTGGCGGCGGCTTGAAAATCGGCTTCCGTGCGCGCGTGAACCGTTGCCAACACATCTCCCGTTTCGCATTGATGTCCTGGCCGTAACCAACCGGTGCACCCAACCGAGGGATCGACGCTCTGTCCAGCATGGGTTCTACCCGCCCCTAGCGCCACAACAGCCACGCCCAGTGCCCGTGTATCCACGCCTGCGATGCATTTTCCAATGGCTTCAGCCGGGACGGGAACCTCGCGAATAAGAGGCGCAACCGGCAAGTGACTGCGGTTCTGCAACAAGTCAGACGGACCGCCCATCGCATGGATGGACTGTTCAAATTTTTCCGCAGCCGCTCCCGAAGACAACGCTTCGTGCACGCGGCTTTTCGCTTCGTCCACATTGCCACAAATTCCGGACAAGGTCAAGTTTTCAATGGCCAACGCCTCCGTCACCTGGAGCAATCGCCCCCCTTTCAATTCCCTGGTGAGGATCCGAAGCACCTCCAGCACTTCAAGTGCGTTCCCCGCAGAATCAGCCAAGGGCTCATTCATGTCCGTCAACAGAGCGTTGGTGGGCATGCCAGCCTGTGTGCCCACCGCACAAAGCGACTGAGCCAATTCCCGAGCGACAGTCAAGTCAGTCATGAAGGCGCCATTGCCCACTTTGATGTCCATGACCAGTGAATCGAGGCCCGCTGCCAATTTTTTGGAGAGGATGCTCGCAGTGATGAGACCGTATTGCTCAACGGTCGCTGTCACATCCCGTGTTGCGTACATGCGCCGGTCGGCGGGAGCAAAATCCGCTGTTTGGCCCGCGATGGCAAAGCCTGTGGAACGCACCGTTTGGCGGAAATACTCGAAATCAGGGGCGGTGTTGTAACCAGGAATCGATTCCAATTTATCGATGGTTCCGCCGGTGTGGGCCAATCCGCGACCCGCTATCATCGGAACGAATCCACCGCATGCGGCCAAAATCGGAGCCAACAGAAAAGACACCGTATCCCCAACGCCTCCGGTCGAATGTTTATCCAATACCGGTCCGTTGAGGTTCAAATCATCCCAGTGCAGCACCCGTCCCGAATCCCGCATCGCCAACGTCAAGTCCGTTCGTTCTCGGTAGTCGATGTCCTGGAAAATGGATGCCATGGAAAAAGCCGCGATCTGGGCGTCGGTCACCTCGCCATGGGTGACGCCTGAAACAAATCGTTGGATTTCGGCCGTCGTCAGTGCTTGGCCGTCTCGCTTGCGGCGGATGATTTCCGGAATGAGCAGGTCTTGATTTCCTTCACTCACAGGGACAAGAATAATCCGGCAATGGTCGCCGACATCAAATTGGACAAAGTCGCTGCCAACACCGCTTTCAATCCGAAGCGAGCAATGTCCGGTCGGCGTGAAGGTGCCAATGAACCCAGCCCGCCTAACAAAATCGCAATGGAGGAAAGGTTGGCAAATCCACACAAGGCGAATGAAATGATGGCCCGCGTTTTTTCGCTGAGCACCACCTCAGCCCCTTCGGCCAAGTAAGGCGCAAAATTCAAGTAGGCCACAAATTCATTGACAATCAGCTTCTGCCCGATGAACGAACCGGCGATAATTGCTTCCCCCCAAGGCACGCCGATCAAAAACGCCAACGGTGCAAACACATAGCCCAAAATCAATTCTAGCGTCAATTCGGAATGGCCAAACCAACCTCCAACACCGCTAAATAGGCCATTTACCAGGGCTATCAATCCCACAAAAGCCAGCAACATCGCCCCTACATTCATGGCCAGCTTGAGGCCTGATGCCGCTCCATTGGCCGCGGCGTCGATGACGTTTACAGACTCCGTTTCGCCGGCAGCTTTCATTTCCTCCGCCGATAGCGCCTCTTGCGGTTCTTCGGTCTCGGGATAAATCATTTTGGCAAACAACAGGCCGCCTGGTGCTGCCATGAAGGAGGCCGCAATCAGGTACTCCAACGGAACGCCCAAAGAGGCATATCCCGCGAGCACCGAACCGGCGACGGAGGCCAATCCACCGACCATGACTGCAAACAGTTCTGAGGACGTCATGCCCTTGATGAACGGTCGCACGACCAGTGGTGCTTCGGTTTGTCCGACGAAGATGTTCGCCGTGGCCGAGAGGGATTCCGCGCGGGATGTCCCGAGGACTTTGCGTAAGCCTCCTCCGAGGATATTGATGACCCACTGCATCAAACCGATATGGTACAGAACTGCGATGAGGGAAGAAAAGAAGATGATCACTGGCAACACCCGCACCGCAAAAACAAATCCAGACCCGCCAAACAAGTCAAACATTTGGTCCGTGTTGAGCCCCCCAAAAATGAACGTAATGCCATCGTTTCCGTAATCAATGACTTGCTGAACCCCGTTCGAAAGCCCCAACAATGCGGACTTCCCAAATGGTGTGTACAACACAAAAGCACCGAAAAACAATTGGATTGCAAACGCGCCAGCAACCGTGCGAAGGCGTATCGCCTTTCTGTTTTGGGACGCGAGGTATGCGATTCCCATGAGGACAGCCATACCTACAAGACTCATCATCCATGTCATGGTGACGAATCTACAATCTTCCGGATGAACTACCGGATGAATTCAGGGGCTTTTATTCGCAATTGGAGCATTTGGGCATTTCGCCGCTGCCAGCGGGACTCATTAGATCGGGACCACACTGCACCCACCTCCGCTGAAAATGCCTGCCATGAACTGCGCTGATACCAGCCGACAGGCAATGCATCTGAATCAAATCCGCGAGCACTGCATGCCATGAATAACCGCCAATCCGTTGCCACCCGCACCTCTCCCCTGGCTTCCAGCTGCCACGTATCGAACACGTAAGCGGCCCATCCGCTTTCTTCGAAGATTTGTTGGTTGATCAACGCTTGTTTGGCGTATCCCGCCGTACCCCGCACATTCCAATTCTTTTGTTCCGTTTCAAACCAAACCTGAACCTCCGAAGCTTGCGAATCATGGCTTTCTACTCCTGCATCCTGCCTGACTGCATAGGCGAATTGTACGCCTGATTGAAGGCCTCGAAACGCTGGAAATCCATAGCCCGCAATGAACTCGGTGGTCAACCACATGCGGTTTGCTCCATTGTTTTCGCGAATGGACACTGCGTCGGCTCGAAGAAAATCAATCGCAGGCAGTGCACCTTCGTTTGCATTCCAGTCGAGAAAATTTTGCTGACGGTGGTTCAATGAAAAAGCCAAAGAACCAGCGTGTTGGGTTCGCGATTGGCCGACTTTTTTCAATCCCAATTTCCCGCGCACTCGGCAGTACACAGGAATCTCCAATTCGGCACCGAAACCAAAAGTTCCTCGGCTGTACCCACGGCTGGATGCGTATGCTGCACCACCACGTTGGACTGTCATGCGCCCCTTTCTGCCCCTGTCCATCATTTCCAGCCACCACATCCCTTGCCAAAGGGTACGCTCAAAAGCACGCCAATTCTCACGGCCCCGCCAGTCTTGCTCGAATCCCACGCCCCGATCGACAGCCGCATCAACACCGGTCCTCACGGCAGGAGCTAAAAACTTGTCAAACTGAAGAAATCCGCCCAATCGGTTGAGTGAAGGAACGTCGGTATCAGAGAAGGTGGTATGTTCTCCAAAGGCCATCCATTGCAGTCCTACACCTTGCGTGTGATGGTTTCCATGCAATCCCGCACGTCGCGACAACATCGCGGTCGGATTCGATTGAAGCGTGAATTGAGGATTGGTCGCAATGCCAGCACCAATTTCACAGAATACCTGTTGCGCTTCTGTCTGCGCTCGCATAGGCTTCGTGATGGCCAAAATTATCAAGACCATGACGTAAACACCAATCTTTGTTGTTAAGCGAACGAACATGGTTCGCCTTACGCAAAAACAGGCGCTTATGTTTCAACGAATCACTTCGGAAATTTGAAAGTCAAAGGAAGGAATTGCCGAACATCTGGTGAAACGCCAACGTGACTTGAGCCCGTTTGCATCAAAAATCGAATGGGTGCATCCTGTCTGATTTCCGTTTCGAGCATGACCTGGCGGCAACCTCCACAAGGCGAAAAATTCACCAAATCCATGGCACTGTTTGTGACGACTGCAGCCGCTACAATCTGCTCATCGGGGTGTTGGGCTCCTGCCGCAAAAAACGCCACGCGCTCTGCGCACAAACCGCTTGGATAGGCCATGTTCTCTTGATTGCTGCCCTGAATAATCTCACCGCTCGCGAGGCGAACGGCGGAACCAACTTGAAATGAAGAATACGGCGCATAAGCCCCTTTGCACGCATCATGCGCTGCTTGGATCAGGGCTTGATCGTCCTGTGGTAAATCTGCAATCGCCCATTCTTCCAGACGAAATTCTCGTGTAATCAATCGAATCATCACTGCATATGTACGGAAAAAATCGGCTGGAGTTGCGTGCATCTTTACTTGCGTACCTTTCGGGCATGCGGAATAAGCAAGACATCGTATCCAATTGGTTGCCCCGTTATACTGGAATGGAGTTAGACGCTTTTGGCAGCCACATCTTGTTGACGAATTTCAGCAATTACCTGGACAAGTTTGCCGAGTGGAATGATTGCGAGATCGTAGGCCAAACAAAAGCCATGCCTTGCGCTACGGCGGGCGATACCACCATGATCAATTTTGGGATGGGCAGTGCCAATGCGGCAACCGTGATGGATTTGCTTTCCGCCATCAAGCCTCGGGCAATTCTGTTTTTGGGGAAATGTGGCGCCTTGAAGGAGAAAAACAAAATCGGAGATTTGATCCTACCCCTTGCTGGCATTCGCGGTGAAGGTACCTCCAACGATTACTTTCCGCCAGAAGTTCCTGCCTTACCCAGTTTTGCCTTGCAAAGGGCCATCTCCTCCACCGTGCGCGATTACAACCGTGATTACTACACGGGATCGGTGTACACGACAAACCGCCGAGTATGGGAACACGACGACGCCTTCAAAGCGTACCTGCGCAGCACACGGGCGCAGGCCATCGATATGGAAACGGCCACCCTCTTTTCTGTTGGATTCGCCAATCGGCTTTCTGTCGGGGCGTTGCTACTTGTGAGCGATGAGCCGATGACGCCGTCAGGAGTCAAAACCGATGTGAGCGACGCCAAAGTGACTGCAAATTTTGTCGATGAGCACATCCGAATCGGGATCGACTCGTTGAAAGAAATTCAATCAGAAGGGCGCTCGATCAAGCACCTGAAGTGGCGTTAAAAATCGCCGTCATCCACACTCAAAACATACGAGTGCAGCCAGCTTGACGGGACCCTCGACAATTCCTCCGACTCGATATTCCAGTTTTCTGTTTCCTCCCAGTTTTTCGTGCAGAGGTTACCCGACGCAGAATAAATGAACAACGTGTCGATGAAACTGGCCGGTTCATATGCGTTGGCATTTCCACCGAGCATGTCATTGCTTCCAAGCAACAGGGTCTCACCCGAAAGAACCAACAACGTATCCGGAGGCAGCGCGGCATAATCCCACGCCTCGTGGACGACGAGCAGATCTTCCGACGACTGGTTATCCAGGCTCCACTCCAACCGGGTGTTGCCTTCACAAGAAATCAATAAAAGCGCAAGAGACGCTAGAGCCGCAAGGGTCAAAGAGAATCGCATGAATACCAATTTGCATGCGAAGATAATGGAGGAAATTCAGGCTCCTAACGGAATGACATCGTCATCGGCCATAAAATCCTGAGCGTCCATGAACCGGTGCAAATGCGAGTCCACAATACGTCCATCAATCGCAACCCAATTATCAGGTGAAGGTGCGTTGACAGACTCCAAAAACTCAGATTGAAATATAGCGCCTTGATCACAGAGCTCGTGCCAAACCACACTGGCTTTCTGGCTGGTGAGGTCGCCTCGGCCGCAACGTTCCTGCCATATCTCCACCGCCTCGTCCACATCGTCAAACGGAAGTTGGCTCAGCAATTCGACGATAGGACCAGCCACTCGAGCATAAAATCCTGAGCTCGGAATGCGCAGAATCAATGAAGATCCTTCAAATTCTGCGAGCGCATTGGGGTTCCAGAAAAAAGCCATGGATATCGTGATTTGAATAGCTTTTACGGAAAACCAACAATAAACGTTTCACTTTGTGCGCACAATCCCTAATTTGTTCTGGATAAATTGCCTGCCATGAACCTACGTCTCGACTCCATCCAAGCTTACCATGATGCCCACCAGCAAAGCTTGTCGGACCCGAATGGATTTTGGGGTGCGATTGCCGAAGGTTTCGATTGGTTCACGCATCCGACGTCCATATTGGGTGGTGATTTCAGTGCGGGTCGCGTGCGCTGGTTTGATGGCGGAGAAGTGAACATTACCGTGAATGCCTTGGATCGACATCTTCCCGAACGGGGCGATCACGTCGCGATTTTGTGGGAACCGAATGAGCCTGAAGCCACCGAACGTCGGCTGACCTACGCCGAATTGCACGAGGCCGTTTGCACGTTTGGCGCGTCTCTGCGCTCAATGGGAATCGAAAAAGGAGACCGTGTCGTTTTGTACATGCCGATGACGCCGGAATTGGCCGTCGCCGTGCTCGCTTGTGCGCGAATTGGCGCGGTGCACAGTGTGGTATTCGCCGGGTTCAGTGCCCAAGCACTCGCCGATCGCATCCAAGACGCCGGCGCGAAATTGGTCATCACCGCGAACGAAGGCCGTCGCGGAACGAAAACCATCCCGTTAAAATCGGTCGTCGATGAAGCCCTTGATGGTTGCCCTTCCGTCGAGCATGTGATTGTCCAAGCCGTCACGGATGGTGTTTGTCAGATGCAGGCAAAACGGGACCTCTGGCTGGATGAATTCCTGAAGCTCGGCCATGGGAAATCCTGTCCAGCGGAAATCATGCAAGCCGAAGATCCGTTGTTCATTTTGTACACCTCGGGGTCGACGGGCAAACCCAAAGGCGTGGTCCACACACATGGCGGTTACATGGTCTACACGGCGTACACATTTGCCAACGTATTCCAGTATACCCCAGGCGACGTGTATTGGTGCACCGCTGACATCGGCTGGATCACGGGACATTCCTACATCGTTTACGGCCCGCTGCTCAACGGCGCTACTTCGCTCATGTTTGAAGGCGTTCCGACCTACCCGGATGCAGGCCGATTCTGGGCCGTGTGCGAAAAATACAAGGTGAATCAATTTTACACGGCTCCGACAGCGATACGCGCTTTGATGGCGTTCGGGGATGAATGGGTCACCCGCTACGACCTGTCAGCCTTGAAGGTGCTCGGCAGTGTCGGCGAACCCATCAATGAGGAAGCTTGGCATTGGTACCACGATGTGGTGGGAGGCGGTCGTTGTCCCATTGTGGATACCTGGTGGCAAACCGAAACGGGCGGCATCATGCTCAGCGGATTGGGCGGACTCAGCCCTCAAAAGCCGGCGCACGCAGGTTGGCCGCTTCCGGGCATCGATCCGGTATTGCTCGACGCTGAAGGTCGAGAATTGGAGGGTCCCGATGTCGAGGGGCTGCTGTGCATTCGTTCTCCTTGGCCAAGCACAATTCGCACGACTTATGGAGATCACGAACGGTGTTTAAATACCTATTTCAGGCCTTTTCCAGGTTACTATTTTACCGGTGACGGCGCACGACGTGATGAGAACGGCATGATCCGAGTGATTGGGAGGGTGGATGACGTAATCAATGTTTCTGGCCATCGGTTCGGTACCGCCGAAATTGAGTCGGCCATCAACGAAGCGTCCATCGCGGTGGAATCGGCCGTTGTAGGATACGATCATCCGATCAAAGGGCAAGCCATTCATGCATTCATCATCACAGAGCAACCCGTTGAGGTGCACGACCAAGAGGAAGCCCTCGCAGAAATTGTACGGGCGGTCGAGATGGGGATCGGAGCCATCGCCCGGCCCGAGCGTATCCAATTCGTGACCGGGCTGCCCAAAACGCGTTCGGGTAAAATCATGCGGCGCATTCTCCGCAAAATCGCCGCTGGAGAATTTGATCAATTTGGGGATGTCTCTACCCTGCTCGATCCTTCGGTCGTCGAATCCATTGCAACCAAAGCGCGGGCATCGTGGTTCACAAATGACTGACCTGCATTACCTTGCATTGAATCGTTTGCCTTCATGAAACTTTGCCAAATCCTTTCAGTTGTGCTCGCATGTTGTGCGAGTACTTGGTTGATTCCAACCGCGCTGAATGCCCAAGTGGATACCGAGTTTTGGTTTGTCGCTCCAGAAGTTTGGGCGAATCATGGAGATAGCCCAACGCTGCTGCGGTTTGCCACATTTGATCAATCTGCAATTGTCACGGTCGAGCAGCCAGCCAATGTCTATTTTCCTACGCAAACGATTTCCATTCCGGCCAACAGCGTTTCCTCATTGAATTTGGCTCCTTGGCTCATTCAAGTGGAGAATAAGCCGCCGAACATGGTCCTCAACAAGGGCTTCAAAATCACCTCCACTTCGCTTGTTCAAGCTTACTATGAGGTGAACCCTTCCAACAACCTGAATCCCGACATTTACGCATTGAAAGGATCGAACGCGCTGGGCACCTCCTTCTATGTTCCCTTTCAGAATTACCTCAACAACGCCTACATCCAATCCCCCGCAGGCTTTGACATTGTCGCCACTGAGGACAGCACGGTGATTGAAATCACTCCCCGCAAGCCCATCGTCGGACACGCGCAAAACGTGACGTTCACCATTACGTTGGATGCAGGCCAAACTTGGGGCGGAAGAGCAACATCGACCGCGGCAGGCCAACATCCATTCGGCACGGTCGTAACCTCCAACAAACCCATCGCCATCACCATCAGCGATGACTCCCTACAAGGAACACCCTACGGCGGGTGCGCGGATTTGTTTGGCGATCAAATTGTCCCCACCGACATCGTCGGAACAGAATACATCGCCGTCAAAGGCAACCTCAACGGGCCTGACAAGGTATTTTTCATTCCCACCGAAGCGGGAACGACCATCTCCGTCAATGGAAACGTCGTTTCCACCCTCACAACCCTCACCTCCATCTACGCGCACACCTTGAACGCCAACTCCGCCTACTACGAGGCGAGTGCACCCGTGTATGCGCTGCACTTAACCGGGTTCGGCTGCGAAGTCGGTGGAGCGCTGCTACCGCCCATCGTGTGTACAGGTTCTCAGGAAGTAGCATTCGTGCGATCGACCAATGAATTCATGGGGTTAAAAATCATCGTTCCCGCCGGTGGCGAAGACGATTTTGTATTCAACGGCAATGCCAACCTCATCCAAGCCAGCCAGTTTTACAACGTAACCGGATCGGGCGGAACTTGGAAATACGCCAACATCACAGCAAGCTCCTTCGTACCGGTTCTCGCATCATCGCGCATTTCGAATACCACCTCGCAATTCCACCTGGGCATCATCAACGGTGGGGCATCCTCTGGAACGCGCTACGGATATTTCAGCAATTATGCCGCCCAAGCGTATGTCGTGCAGGTGGATGACAACACCTTGTGCGAAGGCGACGAACTCGAGTTGGAATCCAATTTACTCATCGGTGCAACTTACGATTGGACAGGGCCCAATGGATTTTCCGGCCAAGGCAATCCATTGCCTTTTGGAGAAGTCGATTTGGAGGACGCAGGCCAATACGTTGTCTCCGGTTTTGTCGGCTCGTGCCCGATCGAAAACGACACCTTAAACTTGTTGGTTTTTCCATTCCCAGAGGCACCCGAGATTTCCGGCGATTCCGTGGTGTGCGAAGGCGCGCCACTCACCTTGACCACGGACTCTTTGGGCCCGGTGCAGTACCAATGGGCCGGACCCGACGCATTCTACCCCAGCGGGACGTCGATCACGGAAACCGCCACGACCCTTGACCACGACGGACTCTACACGTTGGTCATCAACGACCACGGTTGCCTTTCCCCAGCCACCCAATGGAATGTCGACATCACCCCGCAACAAATCTTGAGCATCGATGCAGTCGAATCGGGTTTTTGCGCCAACGAGAATTTCACACTCACCACGGAGGGCATTCCAGGCGCTACATACACGTGGACGGGACCCGGTGGTCAGGTGTTGAGCAACCAGCTCGGCATGCAAGTCAACAACAGCCAGGCCGATGACTCGGGTTGGTACACCGTGAACGGTGAAGCTGAAGGCTGTCCACTGCAGCCGGACTCGCTTTGGATCGAAGTCACGCCCAATCCGCAGATTTCAGGCATCGACGCGCCACCCGTCTGCTTGGGCAATGAAGCAAATTTCTACATCGACTTCGAGGCTCCAGGAGACGCCACGGTTTGGTGGTTGAATGCGAATGGTGACACCTTGGGCACGGGCAATCCATGGACCATTGACGAAGCAGGTTGGCCTGATGCTCAAGAATATGGCGCGGTCGTGACATCCGAAGGTTGCACGTCAGAGGAAGCGACATTCGTGTTCGATTTGGTGCCGCCGGAAGATTTGGAAATCTTGGATGCTGCTGGAAATGAAATTGAAGAGGCGCAAATCTGCCAAAACGACGATTGGGCACTGTTTGGTGAAGGACCTTCAGGCACGGAATGGGCATGGAACGGTCCCGGTGGATTTTCATCGAGTGCGGACGAAATTTCGCTGTCCAATGCGCAAATCAACGAAAGCGGCTGGTATGTGGCATCTGGAACCATCGGTTCATGCCCGATGAATCCCGATTCGGTTTGGCTGGAAGTGTACCCGACGCCCGCACCCCCTGATTTGAGTGGATTTGCGGAAATTTGTGAGGGTTCAGATTGGGAATTGATTGCAACAACGGATGGTCCAGGCACCATCGAATGGTTTCACCCGTATTGGGGAAGCTTCAGCGGAACCGCTTGGAGCCTTGCGGACATTCCAGTGGCTGGAGGTGGCGTGTATGAAGCGTATGTGATTGAATCCGGTTGCCTGTCCCCTGTGGCTAGCGGGACGCTTGACGTTGCGCCGCTGCCTGATGTCATTTTGGAATCCTTTGCCACCATCCTCATTGAACACTGTCCGGAAACCACTCCCGCACTCGACTTGCCGGAATACGACCCGCTATACAACGCGAGTTGGAGCTATACCGACGCGGATGGCAATTCCACCAATTTCGGCAACGGTGTCGGCATGGTGGCAAACGACGACGGTTTTTACGAGGTGTATTTGACCACTGGATCGCCCTGTGATCTGGAGGCCAGCGGCAGTTTCGACGTGGAAACGGTGCTGTGCGAGTTGATCGTACCCAATGTTATATCACCGAACCAAGACGCACAGAACGAACGTTTTGCCCTGCCTGACCTCACGTATTTCCCATTCAGTACGTGCAAGATTTTCAACCGGTGGGGCCAGGTCGTTTACAGCTCGAGTGATTTTGGAAATGCGGCTGGATGGGAGCCCACAGCAGCGGAAGCCTCTGAAGGCACGTATTACTACCACGTACGCATCAACCGCGTTTCGGGTGACTTGACCATTACGGATGAAAACGGAACCACCACTTACACCGAGCCTGGCGCCATTGTGTTGGTGGGCAGCTTGACTTTGGTGCGATGATCGGCTCCAAGCGCGCACCCCTTCTTTTTGTTTTGGCATCCACGTACGTGGGAGTTAGCGTCGCTCTCCCCGAGTTACGCGTCGTCGCGGATTGGATGATCGGGGGGATCCTTGGTGCAGGTTTGGTCGCGGTTGGGATTCCGCACGGCGCATTGGATGTGTGGACACATCGGCATCGGAATTCCTCGGCTCAGTCTTTCCAATACATCCTGGTTTACCTCGCGGCGATTGGCGGGGTGTTCGTTTTTTGGACGACGTTTCCGCTGGCCGGTTTGCTGTTGTTTCTGTTGCTCAGCGCGTGGCATTTCGGACAAGCAGATTTCGAATTGTGGGGGATGCGGCGGGGCAGTTTCGCATGGGGATTGCTTGCCTTGTCGATGATCTTGATTTGGAATGCTGCCGAAGTCAATGGCATTCTGGTTCATATGGGTATCGAACCTTCCACGTTGCAATGGATTGAATCGAACGTGCTTCCGTTGCAATGGATGACAATAGCCGGATGGTTCTTGGCTGCTGCCCGGGCAGTGCAATTGAAGAATTGGGAATGGATGTGGACGTTGGGGCTGTTGGCCTTGGCGCCGTGGATGTCCGTGCTGTGGGCATTTGGATTGTATTTCATCGGACAACACAGTGTGGCAGGCTGGACACACCTCCAGCGGCACATGAAAAAGAGCGGATTGGAACTGTGGCGCTTGGCCCTGCCTTTCACTTTGGGAGCATGGGCTCTGATCGCGGCGGGCATTTGGGGGTTGACTTCCGCTCAGGTAGCGGATACCGATGCAACGGCTGGAGCGTTTTTTGTGTTATTGGGTAGTATCAGTATACCGCATATCTTCGAATCCCATTTGTTCTTGCGAAATGGCGCAAGCGGGTAACCCAATAGACACCCCATCCCACGCATGCTGCAGCGTCTTTTTTTTCGGATTTTTCTTGCCCTGCTCGGCATCATGTTGGCCGAAGCAAGGTTGCACGCTCAGTTGGATACGGAATTTTGGTTTGCTGCACCTGAGGTTTGGGCCAATCACGGGGATCAGCCCATTGTCTTGCGTTTTTCGACCCTCGACCAAGCTGCTGTTGTAAGCGTTTCCCAGCCCGCCAACCCCGGTTTTCCAGTTCAAAATTTGGCCATTGGCGCTTATGGTACCCAGACCCTGAACCTGACGCCTTGGATTGATGACATTGAAAATACGCCTTTCAATACGGTGCTTGCGCAAGGGTTGCTCATCGAGTCAGATGTGCCGATTACGGCTTATTACGAGGTCAATCACCAGTTGAATCCGGACATTTTCGCCTTAAAAGGCCAATCCGCGTTAGGCGATGAATTTTATGTGCCGTTTCAGAACTATTTGAACAACGGGTACACCCAGTCCAAAGCAGGAATTGATATCGTCGCCACCGAAGACAACACCGAAATCACCATCATCCCCACGCAGAACTTGACTGGGTATGCGGCAGGCACGACAATCACCATCACGCTGGATGCAGGAGAAACGTATGCCTTCCGTGCGGCAAACGTGGCAGCCAACCAGCATCCGTCCGGCACCTACGTCACCAGCACGGCACCCATCGCCATTACCGTAAGCGATGATTCCATCGTCGGAACACCGTACCAAGGCTCTTGCATGGATTTACTAGGCGATCAGGCCATCCCAGTTGCAGTTGCGGGGGTCGAATACATTGCGGTCAAAGGCAACCTCAACGGACCGGACAAAGTGTTTCTGGTCGGAACCGAAGACAACACCAGCATCAACATCAACGGCTTAAATGTGTGGACGTTGGATGCAGGTGAAACCTACGCCCACACGCTCACTGCAGCTGCGGCCTTCTACGAAACCAGCGCTCCGGTCGTGGCCCTGCACATGACTGGCTTTGGTTGTGAGGTGGGCGGCGCCATCTTGCCTCCCATCAGTTGCACGGGATCGAATGAGGTGGCATTTGTCCGATCGAGCAACGATTTCATCGGAATGAAGATCATCGTGCCGGCTGGGGCGGAAGGCGACTTCACGTTCAATGGAAACGCCGCGAACGTCGGCGCCGTGAATTTTTCGCCAGTCCCAGGAACGGGCGATGAATGGATGTACGCCAACATCACGGGCTCGGGCTTCATTCCCACAGGAGGTGCATCACGGTTGGTCAACGGCACCGCCAAATTTCACCTCGGCATCATCAACGGCGGCGCCTCCTCGGGCACCCGCTACGGCTACTTCAGCGATTTCGCGAACTACCAGCACACGACCTACACCTCGGACAATCAATTGTGCGTTGGCGAAATGGCGGAGTTGTTCGCCTCCCCCATCCTCGACGCCACGTACGATTGGATCGGGCCCAATGGCTTCGCCGCGACCGGCAATGAAATTGAAATCGGGCCATTGACCACAGATGACGAGGGACTCTACATCGTTTCCGGCATGGCGGGCGACTGTGAAATTTTGCCCGATACGTTGGAATTGTTTGTGGCGCCGCAGCCGCCGATGCCCGATGTGGTCGTTCCCGACCCCTTGTGCGAAGGCGATGCTTGGGATTTCACGACCACCACTTCTGCGGACGCCTGGATTTGGTCGAATGACGCCGGGACTGTGGTGAGCTCGGACAGCACCGATGGGTTCACCAACGCCGGACTCGCCGATGCGGGCACCTACACCCTGGTGGTCGAAACCGAGGATTGCCTTTCGGAAGCGGCTGAATTTGAATTGATTGTTTACGAGACGGTTGAAGCGCCGCTCAATGGAGACGACATTGAAATTTGTGAAGGGAATAGTTTGACCCTCGAACCCAACGGAACCGCACCCAATGTGGCTTGGGAATGGACGGCACCTGACGGGTCGACCACGTTCGATGAAACCTTGTTCATCGCTACGACGGCATCCAACGACGCCGGCACCTACACCTTGAGCGGCACGAGCAACGGCTGCCCCATGACCCCCGCGACTGTGGACGTGACATTGAGTACCCCGGCCGCCGTGACGTTGACCGTGCCTGATTTTATTTGCAACGATGCTGGGGCCATTTCAGTGGAAACCGACGATGTGTACGCGGGATCGTGGGATGCCTCCTGTGCGAATTGCGTGTCGAGCACCGGCGTCATCACGCCTTCGAGCACAGGACCCGGTTTCGTGGACATCACCTACACCTCTCAAAATCCGTGCGGCCAAACCGCTGAAGTCACCGTCGAAATTGGAGCGGTCCCGGATGCGAGCATCGAAGATTTGAGTTTGTGCCTGGGAACGGGCGATGTTAACCTCATCTCCACCACTGCGGGAGGCACATGGACGGCCGAATGCGCGGGGTGCTGCACGCCAAGCGGTGTGTTCAATACCGTTTCGGCGGGCGTTGGCACGTGGGATTTGACGTATACGATTGACGGGGCTTGCCCGTCCTCTGGCACCGGAACCTTTACCGTGACCCCGAACACGAGCAGCGATTTCACTCTAGCACCCACCGCGTGCGCCAACGATGCGCCGGTAATCGCCATGGCCGATGAACCGGGCGGTGCGTGGTCGGCGACGTGCGGCACGTGCGTGGGGGCAAGCAGCGGACAGTTTTCGCCGGCTTCAGCGGGTGTAGGACAACATACCGTGACCTACACGATACCCGGAGCGTGTGGCACGACGACGAGTGCGGTCATTGCAGTACTGGCCCTTCCCGACCCGGGATTCAGTTTCACTCCATCCGAAGGGTGCGCCCCTGCGGTGGTGGAATGCACGGCGCCTTTCAATACGTCGGTCACGAACTGCCAATGGACGTATGCACAGAATGGCGTGGGTGCATCGTTGGCCTGTGAGGACAACATTTTTGTGTTGGAGGATTCTGGATGTTATCAATTGACACACACCGTGACAGATGGGGCAGGTTGCTCCAACAGTTTCGCAGCCCCAGACTTGCTGTGCTTGAGTGCGCCACCGTCATCGGATTTTGCGATTTCGCCGGCTCATCCGTCGTTATTTGATCCGCTTCTGGAGGTTTGGGCCACGGATTCTGTGGCCGAAAATGACTACCTCTGGGAGGTGGCGAACGCGACATGGATTGAGGGACCGTCGCAGGTGTTGTCCATCCCGGACATCGGAGAAGACGTTTTCAATTTGTGCCTGCAAGTCGTGGATTCGGTGGGATGTTCGTCGCTAACATGCCATCCTATTGAATTGACCGAAGGGCTCAATGCATACGCGCCCAACGCCTTCACCCCGGACAACGACGGCCACAACGATGCTTGGCGCATGTACGTCAGCGGCTCCGTGACCCGTTTTGAACTCCAAATCTTC
>Ga0181568_10000621_pt1 | contig 31815 bp, 24 predicted proteins | sample 101ome_20_FD_133758 | JGI IMG/M metagenome (GOLD analysis project Ga0181568, IMG submission 133758) | Coastal salt marsh microbial communities from the Groves Creek Marsh, Skidaway Island, Georgia - 101404AT metaG (megahit assembly) | ecosystem: Environmental > Aquatic > Marine > Intertidal...
CACATTCACCTCAATGTTGACTTCCCGTTCAACCTCACGGGCATCCTCTATTTCCCACAACTCAAAAAAGAAATGGAGTTGCGTCGGGACAAAATCCATCTGTACTCGAACCAAGTCTTCATCACAGACAATGTTGAGAACATCGTTCCCGACTTCTTGACCTTGCTGCATGGAGTGATTGATTCTCCAGATATCCCATTGAACGTCTCGCGCTCGTATTTGCAAGAAGATGCGAACGTCAAGAAAATCAGCGGACACATTTCGAAAAAAGTCTCGGACAAATTGAACTCCATGTTCAAAAAGGACCGGGAATCCTTCGCGGCCCAGTGGGATGATTTGCGCATATTCATCGAATACGGCATGCTCACCGACGAAAAATTCATGTATCGGGCAAAGAAATTCATGCTGTTCAAAGACACGACGGATGCTTGCCTGACGTACGAAGAATTGATTGCCGCCGTTGGAGAAACGCAAAAGGATAAAAACGGCAAAATCATTTTACCGTACACAGCCGACGCCAAGAATCAGCACGGCTTCATCGCGCCTGCTTTGGAGAGGGGCTACAAGGTTTTGGTAATGGAAGGCCCATTGGCCGCTCACATGGTTCAAAAGCTGGAGGAGGCGTATCCCGATGTACAATTCAAGCGTGTGGACTCCGACGTGATTGACAATTTGATCGAAACGGATGATTCTGCCACCAGCGCTTTAGACGAAAAGCAAGAAGAGGTGGTCAAACCAATCATTGAGAGTGCTTTCCCAGCAGATACATACAAGGTCAAATTTGTACCGATGTCTCCTACTGCTGCTCCACTCACCATTACTCGCTCGGAATTTATGCGGAGAATGAAGGAGCAACAAGCAGTTGGCGGAGGAGGCTTCCAAATGTTTGGAGCACTGCCCGACAGCTACGAAGTCGCGGTCAACGCGAACCATCCACTCGTTCAGAAAATTTTGAGCGAAAAAGATGACGACGCCAAGAAAGCCATGGCCAAAAAAGCTGGCGACTTGGCGCGCCTCTCACAAGGCTTGTTGGAAGGTGAAGAATTGACCTCCTTCATCCAGAAGGGTTACGCTGAACTCACGTGAGCCGTTACGGTGCGTGGATAGGCGGGGCCATTGGATGGGCGCTCGGAGGGCCACTCGGGGGTGTCCTCGGGTTTGCTTTCGGCAAAATGTTCACAGACAATTCCTTGTCTGTAGAAGGTGCGAATGCAGATGCTGATAAAACGAGGCCAGGCGATTTTAGCCTGGCCTTGCTCGTTTTGAGTGCCGCTGTCATGAAAGCGGATCGCCGTGTCCTCAAATCCGAATTGGAATTCGTCAAGTCATTTTTGCAAAAGAATTTCGGGCCGCAACAGGCCGAGCAATTGACCTTGATGCTGCGGGATGTTCTGAAACAGGACTTCAATGTTGAGGAGGTAGCCCAACAAATTCGCCTCAATATGCACGTGTCAAAAAGGCTTTTGCTGGTTCAATATTTATTCGGAATCGCCAAATCCGACGGGCAAGTTCATACGAACGAGATCACAGAGATTCGTAGGATAGCGCAATGGATGGGCATTTCCGCTGGTGATTTGAACAGCATTGAAGAGGTCTTTCTGTCGACACATGCAGACCCATACAAGGTCCTTGAAATTGAAGCGAACGCAACGGATGCTGCGGTGAAGAAAGCGTACCGCAAGCTTGCCGTAAAATACCACCCTGATAAAGTAATGGACTTGGGCGAAAATCACCGAATTCAGGCACGCGAACGATTTGATGCCATCCAATCCGCTTACGAACAAATCAAAAGCGACCGCGGTTTTAAATAAGGGAGTTTTCCGAGTAATTTCACGCTTGATTTAACCACAAGATCCATATAATCAACCAACCATGCGATTCTTCAATTACCGAATTTTCAGCTTGTTTGCATTGGCTTTAGTTTGCGCCATGCTGCCTTATGAAGCTGATGCTCAACGTAGTCGAAAAGGCAAAAAACAAGAGCAAGCCGCAACGCCAAAAAGCAAACCCGACAAAAATGCGATCAAGAGCATCGATGAAGTGACGAAAAACGCTGAGTCCATTGAAGGGCTCTTTACGATGTATGTGGATTCAACCAGCGGTAGCAGTTGGATGGCCATTCCAGATTCCATGCTGGAACAAGAGTTCATCTACTTCTCCGTTATTGAAGACGGCGTTGCCGAATCTGGATTCACGCGCGGAAGTTACCGCAACAGCAAGGTCATTTCTTTTCACAAGCATTTTGACCGAATTGAGGTGCACACAGAAAATACGAATTATCACTTTGATGAAGACTCACCTTTGGCCAAGGCAGCAGAAGCCAACATCAACACGCCCATTTTGGCAAGCCTCAAAATCGAGGGTGAAGATTCTACTAAAACCGTGCACCTGGTTTCAGGAGATGCCCTCTTCCTGAAAGAGGACGTTGAAATGGTGAAACGACCATCGCGGAAACCAGGAGAATCGGTTCTTGGGAAGTTGTCGCGCGACAAATCGAAAATTCACCACATCAACAACTATCCAGAAAACACAGAAATCACGGTAGACTTTGTGTACGATAACCCTTCGCCAAGAACTGGAGGCGCGGCATTGGAGGATGCCCGTTTTATCACCGTTCGTTACCAGCATACGTTGCTCGCAATGCCCGATGCGGGATTTGAGCCCCGTCCAGATGACGCGCGACTAGGGTACTTCGCCACGCAGACAGAACACATGACTTCCGCTTCGTCCACGCCTTGGCGGGATATGATTCATCGGTGGAGGTTGGAGAAGAAAGATCCCGATGCCGCGATGTCCGAGCCGGTCCAACCCATTGTGTGGTGGATTGAAAACACAACGCCCTACGAATTCCGCGATTACATCAAAACAGGCGTTGAAAAATGGAATCAAGCATTTGAACCATTAGGATTCATTAATGCGGTGCAAGTAAAAGTTCAACCGGATACAGCCGACTGGGAGGCCGGCGACATTCGCTACAATGTTTTGCGTTGGACGTCTTCTCCACGTCCACGATACAGCGGATACGGCCCGAGCTTCGTAAATCCTCGGACTGGGGAAATCCTAGGCGCTGACATCATGCTGGAATGGAGCGGAATGACCGGAAGGCTCTGGCGCTCGGAAGTGTTCCAGAACGCTGGATTTGAAAGCGCAGAGGAGGAAGCTGATCAGGAAAACGTTTCGTCTAGGGAATTATTTGGAGAGTGGATGCATCGCTGCGATGCTGGTAACATCCACGCGCAGCAAACACTTTTTGGGCTCGCAGCACTTCGGGTGCGCTCGTTTGATTCAGAAGAACAAGAAAAATTCACTCGTGAGACACTTCACCGATTGGTGCTCCATGAAGTAGGACATACTTTGGGATTAAGCCACAACATGGCGGGTTCCACCATGCAATCACCTGAAGCGTTGAAAGATACGGATGCCGTGAATGCGAAAGGGATGAGCAATAGCGTAATGGATTATCCTTCCATCAACTTTGCAAGAAACAAAGCGGAGCAAACTAAGTTTTTCGACGACGCACCTGGACCTTACGACAAGTGGGTCATTGAATACGGTTACTCCATCGGGCTCGAAGACAAAGATGCCGAAGCAGAACGACTGGAAACCATATTGCGCCGTTCCGTTGAAGCTGATCTCAAATTCGGTAACGATGCCGATGACATGCGCCGACCTGGAGGTGGGATGAATCCAGACGTCAACATCTACGACCTCTCCAACGACCCTGTCGCCTATGCGAGCGAACGATGTGAACTGGTCAACGAACTGCTTCCCGAAATCATCGCCGAATACGGCGGTGATAATCAATCCAGCTACTTCGAAGTACGAAGGGCGTACTTGACATTGACCGGAGAGTACATCACGCAACTGGGGGTCATGACGCGTCAGATCGGCGGTGTTCGATACAACCGCGCACATCCTTCTCAGCAGACCGGTGCTCCGCTTCAACCGGTCTCAGAAGCAGATCAAAAAGCGGCCATGGCAGCTCTGAAGAAATACGCTTTCGCTCCAGACGCTTTCGACGCAGCCAAATCTGTTTACGGTTATTTGCAAAACCAGCGTCGGGGCTTCGGCTTCTTTGCTCAACCAGAAGACCCAAAAATTCACGCTCGCATCATCGCCGCTCAAAAAAACGCGCTCAGCCATTTGTTGAATGCACGGGTGTTGCAAAGGATGACCGATGCCGGCGAATACGGAAACACATACGACCTAGATGAATACATGGGGGATTTGACCAATGCCATTTTCCGTGCTGATTTGCGCAGTTCAGTGAATACAGCTCGCCAGCAAGTGCAAATCGAATACGTGAAACGATTGATTTCCGTGTTGGACCCAAAAAAGGGATATGATACGGTTGCCCAATCCGTGGCTTTAGCCACTTTGCGTAGCATTGAACGGGGTCAGAAAAGTGCAAGCAGTCCAAATGGCCTCACACGCGCCCACCGCTCACACATCTTGTTTTTGATTGAAAAGGCGTTAGACGCTTGATTTACAGGAAATAGACCATTTTTCACCTGTTTAAAAGGTGTGAAGAAAAGGGCGGATTTCCCATGCATTGGGTTTTCCGCCCTTCTCTTTCAAGGCTACCTTAAAGGCATGATTCCATCCGACAGGTTATACAAAGTGATGGGGGGCCACCTTCAACACGATGTCTGTGACTACATAGCATCCATTTGTTCGGACCGATCCTTGGATATTCATGTGGGCTGCGACAGCCAAAACTACAAGCGTTATACCGTTTATGTGACGACCGTCGTGTTCCGCTATCCAGACAACGGGGCCCACGTCATCTACCGAAGGGAACGTGTTCCTAAAATACTCGACCTGTGGACCAAGCTATGGGGGGAAACCGAGCGGTCTGTCGCATTGGCTCAGTTAATCCTGGAGGAGTGCAATTTGCGCGTCAAGCAAATCGACCTCGACTTCAATTCAGATCCCGCCTACCCTTCTCAAAAGCTCATTAGCGCATCCGCTGGCTACATTAAATCACTGGGTTTTGACGCCAAAGCCAAACCCAATTTGCTCATGGCAGCCTGGGCGGCAAACGTTCTTTGCCACTGATTTTCAAAAGCTTTTAGCGCAAACCCAATTCGGGAAAAATTCGGTTCAATTCTTCCTCCCGGAAAGCAAAAATTCCATTGACTTTTTTGTGCACGAACCCTCCGAAAACCTCACCAAGCCATCCTCCGGGCAAAGCATAGTGCAAGACATCTTCCATGAGAACGCCACCGTCTTGCGGTGTAAATCGGTGCAAGTGATGCCAGAATCGATAAGGACCAAAGCGTTGTTCATCAATGAAGTATTGCTCCTCTTCCGCTTGGGTGATCTCCGTTACCCAATTCATAGGGATGTTCAACAAAGGCCTGATCCTGTACGTAATGATCTGTCCCGCGTACGTCTTTTCTCCCGTACCGCTTAAGATTTCAAACGACATATCCGGTGGAGTGATACGGTTGAGATTTTCCGGCATACTGAAAAACTTCCATGCCTCCTCCAGACTAAGTGGAAGCCATTGTTTTGATTCCAAACGATGCATCTTCATGGCAGAAGAACGCAAGTCAGCGCCTCTTTGTTCATCCTGAATAGATCAAAAAAATGAAGCATCCGCCGTTGCAGATGCTTCACTACGATTCACAACTAGGTCCTCCAAGAACTAAAAGTTCCATGACCCAGTCTCAAATATAATCCATTTAATTGCTTTTTCAAACAATTGGTATAGTTATTATATAATTTGAGCGTGTTATAAAGGCAGTCATGATTTGCTGTCGTGTCCAACCGTCATGCGCTCAAGAATCTGCCACTTATGAAATACCTTTGAAGCATGTCCTCCAAGACCCATCACGGCCTGGTTTTACAGGCTGCTTTTGTCCTGCTGCTCCTAGTTTTCGGGATCACTGCAAGTAGCGGACAGGCTTCCCTTGACCATTGGACATCTTCTTTTGCCAAGCGTCTAAACAAAGCAGACTATGTGGCTTACCTTCAATCAGAGCCTTCAGGAGATATCGGGCCCCTTCCCGGCCTATCTGCATCAGTTCCTGAATTGGATCAACTCGAGCTTGCTCTGCAGCCATGGGGTACTGATAAGCCGTTGGAAAACACGTGCATGGAACTGCTCATGGACCAAGCAAACCCACGCATTCTTCACCTGAACCACCTTTGGGGCCTTTACCGACCATCGATTGAATTTGAGTTTGCTCTATCGGATTTGCCTACCTCTTTCCAGTGGCTACCCGCCATGTTGAGTCAATGGGATCATGCTGCACAGACCGATTCAAAAAGGAAGGGCATGTGGTTGCTTTCACAAGGCGATGCCATTGAATCTGGACTTGTCGTCACTGAAGAAATCGATGAACGCTTCATTCCAGCATCCTCTACCTCTGCCGCAATTCAACGCTTGCAAAAACTCCAACGCAGATTCCCCAATGATCCGGCACGGGTTCTGGTGGGATACGTCAAGGGCATGGCCTTTGCGACCCGTTGGAGTGGTGCACCTGGGTATGATTCCGATCTTGATGCTTGGTTGGCCATGTACAAAGTGATCAGTCGGCTGATGGTCAATTTAGATTTACCCGACCAATCCACGGTGTGGGCACAAACAATGAATTCATGGAATCCAATTTCCTGTGACAGCGAGATCACGCGTTCGGGCTGGCTGGCAAAACATCCAGAATATTCTCAAGATGTACTTCGGCAATTGATTCCATGGTGGGTAGGAGAACGATTGGATTGTGAAGCGTTGGAGCAATACGATGTGCGCCTTCCGGCTATCCAACCGAAAACCGCACAAGCCTCGGCCGAGCCAATTCCACTCGAAGTGCCTGCAGTAGAGCAAACGGAAGCCTACAACGCCCGGTTTACTTGTGAATTGCACGAAGTCAAGAAAGGAGATACCCTGTGGAACATTTCAAAAAGGTACCCTGGAACAACTCCTGAATGGATTGCAGAAGTCAATGAGATCAAAGATTACATTCGCATAGGCCAAGTCCTGTGCATACCCCTGATCAAATGAAGTCTTCACCGCATCCCGTCCAACACACGTTGGTTTTTATGGGTGCTCTGTGTTTGATTTTCACCCTTATACTTTCCAGACCCAGATTGCCTGATGTGCTAGAATCCTCCATTCCTAGTTGGGCTGCGCTACGATCTGATGAATCCCAAATGTCGGCCGAAGCTGCAGTTTCAATTCTCGAGAATTACCAATTGCAACCGGCTGCTTCAGATTCCATGAATGCGAAAATGGATACCGCACATACTGCTCAGCCGGAAAGCGTTGCCCCAATCTCTATACCCGCAACTTCTGGGCCGCCTGTTTTGCAGTTGTCTGAAGTAAGCTATGACCGAAAAGCCATTGACCAGTTTCTGCATAGCAATCTGCAGCTGATTGGCAACCCGGATGCTTTCGCCCATTTAGGCGGATTCTTTGGTTTGCTTGATGCGCAAGACCGAACACCTGCCATTCACATTTTTCACTTCGGCGATTCCCAAATTGAAGGAGATCGAATCACCGGAGTGCTGCGGGAGGCTTGGCAAGAAACTTGGGGAGGTGGCGGCCCCGGACTTCTGTCCCCTGCCCTGCCCATCCCTTCGCTCGCTATGCGCCAAAAATGGAGCAAAGGATGGCAAAGGCACGCGCGGTATGGCAAAAAGGACTCACTGATCGAGCACAACCGATATGGAATGTTGGCTGCATATGCTCATCACCACTCAGATGAATCGACCGATTCGACAGCCAGCATTCGGTTGACTCCGCACCCAAAAGGCTACCGAAGAAACAGCAGGTTCAATGAGCTTCATGTGCTCATGGGAGCGGTCCCAGAAGGAGCGCGCCTCCATTATCGTTTAAATGATTCAGACGAAATCAGCCTGGATTTGATGGCTGACAGCATGTGTCATCATACCGTCATTGCCCTACCAGCACTCGATTCCATTCCATTCGAATCATTGGATGTGTCATTTTCAGGATCCGTGCCTGAAATAAACGGCATCGGAATGTGGAGCCAGTCTGGAATTGTGGTTCACAACATTGCCATGCGAGGAAGTTCAGGGACGGTATTTCGCTCCCTGGATCGGTCCCAGTTCAAACGGCAAATGGATGATTTTAGAACCGGCATGATCATCTTACAATTCGGAGGAAATGCGGTTCCGTACCTAGAAGATCAAGCTGCAGCTGATCGGTATGGAAATTGGTTTGCCTCTCAAATCCGCTTGTTTCAGTCCATTAAACCTGATACCCCTATCATCGTGATTGGACCTTCCGACATGGCAAGAAAGGTGGGTACACGTATGGAAACATATCCTCAACTGACCCTTGTTCGCGACGCGCTTCGGCGCGTAGCCATTGAGCATGACGCCTTGTATTGGGATGTTTTTGAAGTGATGGGCGGAGCAGGAAGCATGGCCGCTTGGGTTCAATCTGATCCTCCCTTAGCCAGTACCGACCACATCCACTTCACCCCGAAAGGGGCACGCGAAATGGCCGAATTGTTTCGCAAATCCATCCATGCGGAATGGGCCTTGTGGCAGAATTACCAAGCTGAACAATCATTGGTTCATGCCCCATAAAATTCGCTGCCTTGTTTGCTCGACGCTCAGTTTTTTGGCGATTTTCAGCTCGAATATGCTGGCCCAAACCATGTCCACGCCTTCCAATTCGTCCTTTGCACATCTATGGAACACCATCGACTCCATTGAACAAGGAAAGAGCAGCGAACTATCGATTCTGTACATTGGCGGATCGCATGTTCAAGCTGGTTGGCTCGGGCACGGGCTTCGTCAAGCCCTCGCGAATTGGATTCCAAACGCGAAATCGTCTCGCGGTTTGATGCTGCCGTACCGTATGGCCAACACCAACACTCCAACCCATTTTCGGACAGAATTTTCGGGCGATTGGGAAGGAATGCGATGCACCGAAAAAGCATATGAGACTGAGTTCCTCAACTCATCTTTCGGAACTGGCTTGATGGTTAAACCCAGCGGCACTGGCTGGTTTCAACATGTTTCCTATGCACCCGATTCTTCTCATCATCTCACCGATCATCTCACCATTTGGACTAACGCACGGCGAGAAGAATGGAACTGGAAAGGAAACGGCCGCCTCAAACGTTGCGAACCTTTGCCACAAAATGCAGGTTGGCGGTTGTCTTTTGATGAACCTGCGGACACGGTAGCCCTGTCATTTTCTCCTTCCGCCGCTGAATGGCGCCAAGTTGAACCTTTGATGTATGGCGGTGCTTCGAGTTCGGTGGAATCAGATGGTCCGCAGTATGTCGTTCATGAGTGGGGACACAATGGACTGCGCATCGAGCATGCAGCGAAAGAAAATGGCTTGAGGGCGCTGGTTGATGAATTGCAGCCCGATCTTATATTCATTGGGGTTGGCATCAACGACGCCATGAGGGGGGGCAAATTCGATGCAGCTGAATTTCAAATGACTCACACGTCCTTGCTGGATTCGCTGGGCGATTTGGCGGTTGTTTTATTGGGAAATACGCCGCTTCAACATGAGCATAAACAAGCTCGCCATCATTCAATAACCATCGATGCCATCCTCCATGATATCGCCGTGCGAGAAGGATGTGGTTTTTTCAGCTTCACCGACGCCCTTGGTGGATGGTCCGCTTGGGAAAACTGTCATGCGAAAGGGTGGTTAAAATCCGATGGAATTCACTTCACCGAATCAGGCTACCTTGCCTTGAGTTCCATGCTCTTCGAAGCATGGCAATCCGCATTTCGCGCTCAACAACCATGATTTCTGATGCATTCCATTTCATCTCGGGCGGACCGTTCACATTTTTGAATGTGAGCTTTTGGCTGTTTTTCGTGTTCGTAATGATGGGCATGGTGGGGATGGAAAAGCGGATCCAGAGGCGCAATGCTTTCCTTTTTTTAGTGAGCCTGTTTTTCTACTGGAAAACCAGTGGGTGGTTTGTCTTGATTTTGGCATTCTCGACCGTCTCAGATTGGTGGCTGGGGCATCGCATTGCCGGTGCGGTTGGCATAAAACGGCGGAGTTGGCTGGCAGCGAGCATTGCGGTCAACTTATCCTTGTTGCTTTTCTTCAAGTATGCCTATTTCATTGCAGATTCCTTGCAACCTTGGCTAGGCACTCATTGGTCACAGCCTCATGCGCAACTCGGCCAGTGGGCGAATGCGCACTTGGGCACGAGTTTTCGCGTCGACCAAATTTTGCTGCCGGTAGGCATTTCGTTCTACACCTTTCAAACCATGTCCTACGCAATTGACGTCTATCGCAAAGACGTCGATGCTGTGAAAAGCCTACTGGACTTCGGCTTTTTCGTCAGTTTCTTCCCTCAACTCGTGGCAGGCCCGATTGTACGTGCAAAGGAATTCATCCCTCAACTGCACCGGCCGTATAGCTTGACAAAACAACAATTTGGCATGGGGCTCTTTTGGATTCTGAATGGGCTTTTGAAAAAGGTTTGGCTTGCTGATTATCTGGCTGTAAACCTGGTTGATCGCGTGTTCAGTCAACCGGGCAGCTACAGTGGTTTTGAAAATTTACTCGCATTGTACGCATACAGCCTTCAAGTCTATGCAGACTTCAGCGGGTACACCGATATGGCAATTGGAATCGCATTGATCATGGGATTTAGCTTGCCTACGAATTTTCGTTCACCATACAAAGCCCGCAATGTGGGCGAGTTTTGGAAGCGCTGGCACATCAGCCTCTCCAGTTGGCTCAAGGACTATTTATACATTCCCATGGGAGGCAATCGAGGGGCTTCCCTATTTACGCTGATTAGCGCAACGTTTCTCTCCGTATTTATCCTGCTACTTCTTCCGAATCATGGGTATCGTTTGATATTCGGTGGCGGGATACTGCTTCTGGGCGCCGTTACTGCAGCTTTTCCCACTGCGAGACGCAGGATCAGCACCAACATCAACCTCATGATGACCATGTTGCTCGGCGGATTATGGCACGGCGCGAGCTGGAACTTCCTGCTGTGGGGTGGACTGAACGGATTGGGCTTGATTGTATACAAAGGCTGGCGGCGAATCAGTCCTTGGGAAGGCAATGATGCGAAATGGAAAAGAATTGTGGGCATCTTTCTCACATTTCACTTTATCACGGCCACACGGATTTGGTTTCGGTCAGGAAGTCATGTCGATTGGGAAGATTTGGATACGCCCCATAACATTTGGTCAGAATGGTTCACAGCCAACGAAATGGTTGAGCGATTGGTTTATGGATTCTCAGGCAGCCCCATCACTGATTTAATTTTGGGATACCGAGAAGTCCTCGGACTCATGTTGTTCGGAATGGGGGTTCACCTATTGCCAGAAGGTTGGAAGGAACAGTATCGACGCGCATTTTCCAATGCCCCCATGTATGCTCAAGTAGGAATTACGTGTTGCGCAATTTTAGCTGCCTACGCCGGGTTGAGTTCAGGGATGCAGCCGTTTATCTATTTTCAATTCTAACCCTTTCAATCCACTACCTCCACTTGCTGGTATGCGCTGCAGGATTTTTGCGACGTACACGATGTCGCGAAAACAGCAACCGTGAGCATGCCTAAGACGACGATGATCATTTGTTGCAAGCGCGCATGGTCGATAGCTGTCGTATTCATTTCTGAAGGATTTACTTTTGCAGGGTTGGTTTTATTCGAGAGCATCATCGAATCATTCGGTGGTTTCAAAACGCAAGGGCCGTAAACTTAGTATATCTTTTTCAAACATGAGCGAAAACAACCGATCAATGCCCTTGACTGTCCTGTTCGGAAGCATGGTGCTACTCCAATTGGTTTTCTTAACCGAAGTGTATTTGAACTTGTCCTTGGCCGGCATTTTTGAAGCATATCGCGGCGGGTGGCTCCTGGCCCAATTTGTGGGTACGTTGGTGCTTTTTGTGGACATGGTCATCCGTTATGACGAAATCAATCCACGCCTTCGCCCGTGGCATGTAGCAGGCGTTGCGTTTTGCGCCATGGGCTGGTGTTTTCAATTCTTCGTTCATTATTTGGACAGTGCCTTGATGTCGTAATGGCATGAGCCTTCAATCATCCAGCTTCAATCATCCAAATGATACTGATAGTCCGAGTCATCTAATCGTGATGGCAAGGCGCGGAAAAGTTCAAAGCGCTGTTGAATATATCGGATGAATTCATATTGAGTCCACTGCTGGAGCAAGTCATCGCCAGGATCACTAAACGCAATGAATGCATCGAAATCACTCGGCTCCAGTTGAATGATTTCGTAATTCACGTATTTCACGAATAACTCCCTCAACAATTCGTGGCGCCGATCTCTATTTTCCATTTCAGCGACCAACCGTTTGCTACGCTCCTCTCGGCTGAGCATTTGGTATAAAAATGTAATCGGACTGCTCAGTGCATCGACATCAGTCAATCGAAAATCCTCTTCATCGTATCCGAGCGACTCTATATCGCGTAAAATCTCCCGCAATTCCCTCGGAGCGACGACCTCGGCAACGCCCACCTCAACTTGCAGACGTCTCAATCGGATTTCCCATTCGTATTGCAACCCGCTTTGCGGGGCAATTCGCTCCAATGTGTGAAATCCAATCGCTCCAAACGCGATGGTATCCCCTGGACACACTGCCAACAAAAATTCTCCACGATGGTCGACGAATTGTCCTCCCCCTTGTTGTCCGCGATTGACCACCATCGCCACAGGAATAAGATGGCCCGACTCATCCACGACTTTGCCCGTCAAAAACATCAATGAATCGCAGCGAGCGTTTTGCGCATGCACAAGCCCTGTAACGCCGCAGCAAATCAACAGGTAAAAAATCACACACTGCGTTCGTAAAAAAGTCGGGCTCACGTGTGCAAGATAGCCCCGACTGAGGATTAACTTCGACACATGGCATCTCCCGATTCCAACAAAAAAGGTCAAATCGGCCCCGGTGATCGGGCGCGTCAAGAAGCGGTGAGCCGCATAAGGACAGCGCAATCTATTGACATGTCTGCCACGCAATGGGCCGAACGCATTCACAACGGCGAGCGGGATGCACTCAGCCAAGCCATTACGTTATCAGAAAGCCAAAAAATCGAAGACCTGCAGCGCCTGGATGCTGTTTTATTGGCCCTTCGCAAAAGCTTCCCCAAAAAAGAAAGTCATCGGATTGGAATTACTGGCGTTCCGGGAGTTGGAAAAAGTACATTCATCGAACAGCTCGGCAAGGAGATCATCGGTGAAAATCACCGACTCGCTGTCCTCGCGATTGATCCATCGAGCGGTCGTTCGGGTGGCAGCATTCTGGGTGACAAAACCAGGATGGAAACGCTCACCCGTGAACCCAATGCATTCGTTCGCCCAAGCCCAACGGCAGATACGCTCGGGGGCGTTACGCGGGGAACTTTTGAGGCCATCGAGCTATGCGAAGCGGCGGGCTTCGATCGCATCATCATTGAAACTGTTGGGGTGGGCCAATCCGAAACCGCCGTGCGTGACCTTACAGATGTTTTTATCCTTTTGATGCTCCCTGGCGGAGGAGACGAACTACAAGGAATCAAGCGCGGAATCATGGAAATGGCCGACTTGTTGTTGGTGAATAAATGCGACAGTGGACGTGAACCGTTGGCACAAGAAACCGCCATGCAGTATCGAAAAGCACTTCACTTGTTTCCCCCGAATCAAGGGGGCCATGAAGTACAGGTGCAAACGGTGAGTGCATTGAACAATCAAGGCATTGACTCGACGATGGCTCACATCCAGGAATTGATTGACACGTGGCAAACCAATGGATGGTTGAACCACCAGCGTTCCAATCAGCGAATTCGACAATTCGAGAATCAGATTCAGAGGTTATCGTTTATGCGTGACCGCGGCTCGGAGCATGCGGCAGAAACTTGGAGTGCCCTGGTCCGTCAGGTGGCGGAAGGAACTTTGACTCCCTTGAATGCTGCTCATCTTTGGCAAGCAAGAGGGCGAAAAACTTCGGCGTCGCGATGAATGCCATCATCATGATTGTGACGGCCTTACTCTTGGGCGCTGCGAGTTACATGCAGCTCGCAGCAGAACGCGCTATAGGCACTTCCGCAGGTAGTTACACTTTTCGCAGAAAAAAGCAAATTTCAATTTCCGACTTAACAATCGGCTTGTCTTGCCTCGGGTTCATTGCGGTCACATTTACCAGTTTTTCATGGAGCATCGCGACCTGGAGCCTGGCCATGTCGGGAATCATTTTCAACACTTGGAAAAGTTGGAATATGTCTCCAAAACTGCACCAGGAATCTCCAAAAACCGTCCAAAATCGTTTAACACAATTGCGTCAGCAATTGGAGAAATTGCGGGAAAAAGAGCAACTGGATACTGTCCTCCATAAAACTGCCCTATCCCACCACGCCATGTCGCTATTCAGCGAGCGATTCGAATTGATTTTGGTAACAATCGAGAATCACTTGATGGTCGGTGATCATGAACAGGCAGAACAAATCATCACCTCTTTTGCCCGTCATCTTCGGCAAATTCTCTATGAAGGACACACGCCTTTTCTGCCTTTAGCCGATAGCATTGAACATGTGCAAACGCAATTGACTTTGATGGAGATGTTGACTGGAGCTCGGTTTTGTTGCGACATTGACGACGGAATGTTAGACGATACCACGCGCGCGCGGTACACCCAACCGCTGCAAATCAGCACATGGGTACAAGAGGCGCTATGGCCCTATTTCAGTTTGGCCGAAAGAAGCCTGGAGTCCGTAGGCAATTCAGTCGTATCATTTGACCTAGAAGGCAACCAATTGATGGTTTCATTTAGCCCTCCTCAATCCATGTACTTGCCTGAAGACGCCGAGAAACAGCTCATTCGCAAGTCATTTCGAATGCTCGGTCACGCCCATGTGATGAAGCTCCAAAGTCCCGCTTCAGTGCTTACAGCTGCTGGTTGAGTAATGCCTGAAGGGCTGTCACCAAATCACCCTCCTTGACTCGTTCTTGTTCGCCAGTTTGCATATTTCGCACAGTCCATTCTCCAGCAGAACGTTCCTCTTCCCCCGCCAGAATAACGTAATCAACTGCTGTATCCGCGGCATATTTCATTTGCTTCTTGAGTTTCGAAACATCTGGAAACAACACCGCTCGGATGCCTGCTTTTCTCAATGCGAACAAGGACTGGACAGCATTTTCCTTTCCAGCTTCATCGAACTGGACAATCAATACTTGGGCACGCGTCTCAGCCTCGGAAGGAAAGGCATCGTAATGTTCCAAAACATCGTAGATCCGATCCGCACCAAAGCTGATGCCCACCCCGCTCATTCCTTCCCAACCAAAAATCCCAGTCAAATCCGCATACCGTCCACCGCCGCAAATACTACCAATGGGCGCATCGGGCACCCGCACTTCAAAAATCGCACCGGTGTAATAATTCAATCCACGAGCCAAGGTAGGATCGAATACCAGTCGATCTGGCGAAACCCCCGCACCCTCGGCCAGCTTCATGAGTTCGACGGTTTCCTTGTAAGCCGCATGAGCTTCAGCATCCTCTGAACCAAACAATTGGCTCATGGCTTCTAGGCGATTCAGGTTGTCATTGTTATCCAACAAGCCAAACAATGCCATGACAGATTCGATGGCCTCAGATTCAAAACCACGTTCACTCAATTCCTTGCGCACGCCATCGTTGCCAATCTTATCCCATTTATCCAATGCCACTGTGAAATCTTGAAATGCATCTTCAATTTTCCAAGCCCGCGCCAATCCATTGAGCAGGCGGCGGTCATTCAACACTATTTGGTATCCGGGAACGCCAAGTTCATTCAACACCTGATCAAACAGCGAAACCAAATCCAATTCGCACAACATGCTCTCCGAACCGATGATGTCAGCATCGCATTGGGTGAATTCTTGGTAACGCCCCTTTCCAGGACGGTCTCCACGCCAGACCGTCTGCATTTGATAGCGACGAAATGGGAATGTGAGTTCATTTCGCGACATCACTACGAAACGAGCAAACGGAACGGTCAAATCGTAACGAAGCGCTTTTTTTGAAATGCTCGAAACCAACCCGTTCGAATCGCGACTCTCCAACGATTGGGCATCGGCTTTGTTCAAAAAATCGCCGTTGTTCAGGATTTTAAAAATCAGTTGGTCACCCTCCTCCCCGTATTTCCCGGTCAGCGTTTGCAAACTTTCCATGGCCGGAGTCTCAATCGGCTGAAATCCGTAACGCTCGAATGCTGAACGCATTACACCAAACATCCAATTGCGGCGCGCCATGACGCGTGGGCCGAAATCTCGGGTTCCTTTGGGGATTGAAGGTTTGCTCATGTTGTGAATGCCGGTAGTCTCAGCGCTTATTTTGACGTCGGTACTGAATGAATGCCACGACGGTCAGAATGGCCATGGCTAGAAATACGTATTGCATGCGATATTCGTTTTCAAGGCGCTAAATTCGGCAATCCATGGGAACCAACGAAAACATCGTCCATCTTTCCGGCCATCAAGGTGCATTGTACGATGCGTGCTGGGATCCAGAGTCACGGACATGGCTTACCGCTGGAGGCGATGGCATTATTGCAGAATGGAACAGCGATGGATCTGCAGAGGGGCGCGCGATTCTGCATCATGACCGCGCATTCTTTTGTGTGGCTACCGCGGGATCACGCCGCTATGCCGGCACGGAATCCGGTGAACTTTTCAGTTGGAACCAATCTTCGCCAGATAGAGCGCGGCGCTTCGAAACCCACAGCAACGGCTTGTTCTCAGTAGCCAAAGGCAAGGCCAACAGCATCATCACAGGAGGAGGAGATGAACGCTTGGTTTGGCAAGAGGACGGTGTCATTTTGGGAGAATGGCGTGTTCCAGGTTCGCGGAAAATTCGCTGCATCGTCCCCTCACCACAGGGTTGGTTCGTAGGCACATCTTCCGGGACAGCATGGACTTTCGAATCCTGGCAATCTTTGCGCGATTTGAGACTGGAAAAGCGCGTTGAAGGTCATGAAGGTGGCTGTTACGCCGCCATTTGGCATCACAAAAAGCGTGTTTGGCTGTCTGGAGGACGCGATGGTCACATCCGCGTCTGGGACCCATCAGGCACCCCTATCCTAGCCTTTCCAGCTCACGAAGGCGCGGTTTATCGCATGGTTCAGTTGAATGGTTTGATCTGGACGGCAGGCAGGGACAAAATCGTTAAAGCTTGGGATGCAACATCGCTTCAACCGCTTCGTCGAATTTCACACAAAGAAGGCGGAAGCACTCGGTCCGTCAATGCGCTTGCTGCCGCGGTCGATGCAACCCCCGCCCTCCTTTTTGGTGGTGACGACCGCATGGCACGATTGGCGCGATTTGAAGAAGAGGTTTGACTTAATTTCAAACCCAATTCACAGCCGAAACACCATGCGAAACCAACCAATCGTTGGCCTTTGAAAATGGTTTGGATCCGAAGAACCCGCGATGCGCTGATAAAGGACTGGGATGTGGTGCAGAAAACACCCGCTGATTTGGGTGCTTGAATCGATCGCCATGCTGTTGTGCATAACGACCCCATAACAAAACTGCCAATGGCTGTCTGCGAGAGGCTAAAACATCCAACACACCTCCCGTTACCTCCTGCCATCCGATTCCAGCGTGGGAGCTCGGCTCACCGCTGCGAACCGTCAACGCATCGTTCAAGAGCAAGACCCCTTCGCGCGCCCATTTCCCCAACACGCCATCAGGATCAAAATCCTGCTGAAGGGGCCATGATTCCTGAAGATCATCACTTAATTCGCGCAGCATATTCCGTAGCGACGGTGGGTGGGAAACTCCTGCGGCTACCGAAAAGGCGAGACCGTGAGCCTGGCCTTCTCCGTGGTACGGGTCCTGGCCACAAATAATAACCTTCACATCCTCAGGCGCAACCAATTGCAGGGCTTTGAATTCCATCCCCCGAGGAGGAAAACAACGATACTTTCTTCTCTCGGCCTCAAGAGCAGCATCCAATTGACTCCAGTTTACTTTGATGTCTTTTAATTCCTCTTGCCAAGCCTCGGGTAGTTGCTGAAACATGGAACAATATTCGGGTCGATGTGACCTTTTTCCAATGTTTCACGCATCCTCGTGGAAAACCTATTGGGCCAAATCCTTTCAAGGAAGGAAAGGAAAGGGTACTTTTGCCCTTTCGTATTTGTACCAACGGTCGCTACGCGTCCGGAAAAAAGTTCAATCACCTTGTCTTTGACTGACGCGAATTTTAAGAAGCACCTTGAGTCTACCGAAGGGAAAACCCTTTACGGTTATCAAGAAGCGGCAATCAATACCCTGATGGGACGGATGGAAAAGTTCCCCGACCGGTACAACTTGTTGTTTCAATTACCTACTGGTGGAGGAAAAACAGTCATCTTTTCTGAATTAGCGAAACGCTACATCCTCAAGACGGGCAAGCGTGTTTTGATTCTGACACACCGAATCGAACTTTGCGGGCAGACAAGTCGAATGTTGACGGAAATAGGGATTCCCAACAAAATCATCAATAGCAAGGTCAAGGAGTTGGATGAGGACGATGATCACTGGTGTTTTGTCGCCATGGTCGAGACCCTCAACAACCGATTGAATGACGAGCGCATCGAATTTGAAAACTTAGGATTGGTCGTCATTGACGAGGCCCATTACAACAGTTTCAGAAAACTCTTTGGCTACTTTTCGAATCAGATCATCCTGGGCGTCACCGCGACGCCACTGAGTTCCAATGTGAAGCTCCCGCTAAAAGACAATTACAACGAACTTCTAGTTGGTGAGTCTATCTCTGCGTTGGTCGAACAGGAATTCCTCGCGAAGGCTATGACGTACAGCTACGATGTCAATCTGCGTTCATTGAAGATTGGAATCAACGGTGACTATACGGTATCCAGTTCTGAGCGTCTGTATGGAAATTATCTGATGCAGGAGAAACTCCTCTATGCATACGAGGAGAAAGCAAAGGGCACGAAAACACTCATATTCAACAATGGCATCAACACCTCAAAACAGGTACAGGCTATGTTCATTGAAGAGGGATATGAGTGCATGCACCTTGACAACACACACAGTGAAAAAGAGCGACAGGATATTCTTGAATGGTTTGAAAAGAAACCAGATGCCATTTTGAGTTCGGTATCGATTTTGACTACTGGATTCGACTCACCCTCAGTACAAACGATTATTTTGAACCGAGCGACGAAGTCACTGACGCTTTACCACCAAATGATCGGTCGCGGCTCCCGGATATTGCCAAACAAGCGGGAATTCAACGTGATCGACTTGGGGAACAATGCTCGGAGGTTTGGCTTATGGGAAGCACACATCAATTGGAACGAAATCTTCAAATCCCCCAATTCTTACATCGAAGGTCTCTATACCGATGAGGAAATTGAAGACGAGTTTGTTTTTGAATATTCGGATGAATTGATGGACAAGCTTCAGGGCGGACCCGACCCGGATTTCAATATGGCCGAAGCCTATGTTCAAGTTACTCGAGACGGCGGTCGCCCGAAAGAAGCAATTGAGCGGAGCATCAAGCACCATGTGGAAATCATCCGTTATGTATGTGACGATTTATGGGATGCGTTTGACTTGGCAAAAGAGCTCGAAGGAGACATCACATACCGCATTCGGTTGTATTCCAAGTGCATCGCCAAAACGACGGAGAATTACAAAAACTGGCTGAAAGAGGAATACACGCGGAAACTGCAAAGCGCATTGCGAAAAGCCTACGTCACAGACGACCAAGAAGCCTGAAAAAACGCCAACTTGGGCATGCTTCCGAATTCGTTGGGCTACACTTATAAAGTGAACTGCAACGAATACAAATGCCAGAGATCGGTGCGTACCGCAGCAACTAGTTTAGTGTGGTTATGGCGCAGTTTATGAGTCTGGATGTCAAGGTGGCCATCGTGTCACTCGGGGTAATCAATTTTCTTTTGGCCGCCATCTTGATGAACCTATGGAAATTTCGTCGTCGTAACACGGCATATGTTCCTGTTTGGCAGCTGATTTCGACCGGCACTTCGTTTGCTGGTTGCATTCTCGTTTTGGGATATGCTTTGTACCATTCGTTCATCAACAATTGGAGCGTCTCGCCCGCAATTGAGAACGCTGACATTATTGCATGCCTGTTGCTGGCGGCGTTGAATGGGCTGGCGTACGGTTTCCAGCTGAATAAATTGTCGGGCATTCCTCAAAAAACGAGGAACCGATTGATAGAGGAACAACTGCTCGTTCAAAACCTTTCTCAATCTCAGCAAAACCTAGCATTGAAAGAGAAAGTCGTCGAAACAAAAAGGAGACACTTGAAGTCGCAAATGAATCCGCATTTCATCTTCAATGTTCTTACCGGCATTCAGCATCTGTTGCAGAAAGCGGAAAGTGAGCGAGCTGGCCAGGTATTCAGCCAATTCCGCAAATTATTGATGTTGGGATTCATGTCACAAGAGAAAATCCTAGGTCCTTTATCCCAAGAAATTGAACACGTAGAACAATATGTCGAATTGGAGCGCATTCGCCTTTCCAAAGCATTCGAATTTAGCTGGGACATCAAATCTGACGTGGTTCCAGCCATTACTCCATGTCCTTTATTCATCCTGCAACCTTTGGTCGAAAACGCCATCTGGCATGGTTTATCAACAGAGTCTGTGAAGGCACCTGAGTTACGTTTGCGGATTCAGTGGGATAACGAAGACCTGGTCATCAGTGTTCATGATAACGGGCCGGGGCTACAGACTAAAAATCAAACTTCGCCAAACCACGTTTCTCGCGGTACGAGCATTATCCGAGAACGTCTAGCATTGCTTCGGCACCGAGGAAAACTCACCATTTCAGAATGTCCGCACGATCACCCTTTTGCAACTGGGGTGTCTTCCGAACTGCGATTGCCATTGTGGGCCCTTGAACCCGCGTGGCATCAAATGAAAGAAAAGAAAGCCAGCTGAGATTGGACAGGAGACTGAGGAGTCAAAGCGCCCAACGAGGCAACGGTTCATCCGAAAGTTCACCGCTGAAACCCTCAGAATACATCAGAGATCCTGCCATGGCAATCATCGCCGCATTGTCGGTGCAATAGGCGAACGGTGGAATGAATACCTGCCATTGTGATTGGCTTTGTTTGGCTTCCAGCCGTGCCCGCAATCCCCGATTCGCTGACACTCCTCCAGCAATTGCAACCCGGTGCGTTCCAGCCATGTCAACGGCACTTTCTAACTTGTCCATCAGGATGTCCAAAATCGCTTTCTGCACACTCGCCGCAATATCTGCCTTTCGCTCTTCGACGAAATTGTTATTCTTCTGAACGGCTTGTTGTAAGAACTGCCAAACCTGCGTTTTCAATCCACTGAAACTCATGTCCAAACCGTCGACTCGCGGTTTGGAAAAAGAAAAAGCCATCTCATTTCCTTCGGCGGCGAGTTGATCGATGATGGGACCTCCTGGGTAAGGCAGCCCCATGAGTTTGGCAACCTTATCGAAAGCCTCTCCAGCTGCGTCATCTCTGGTTTCACCGAGAATTTCCATAGACAACGCATCATTCACGCGAACGAGTTGAGTATGCCCGCCCGAAACCGTCAAACACAAGAAAGGAAAATCGGGTGTCGGTTCAGGTTCGAGGAAATGCGCGAGGATATGGGCTTGCATGTGGTTGACCGGGATCATCGGAAGGCCTTGAGCAAATGCCCAGGACTTGGCAAAAGCAGCTCCCACATGCAACGACCCCATCAACCCAGGGCCGCGCGTGTAAGCGACAGCGTCGAGATCTGCTGCATTCATACCTGCTTCTTCAAGTGCCGCTTGCAACGTAGGGACAATGTTTTGGGCATGGGCCCTACTCGCCAATTCCGGCACCACTCCCCCATACTTTTCATGAATCCGTTGATTGGCAACGACATTGGACAGTACCCGCCGACCTCTGATAACCGCTACACTTGTGTCATCACAGGAAGATTCAAAAGCTAGAATAACCGGTTCTTGTGGCATGATTTCTGGTGGCAAAAGTATAATTTCACAGACAAATGGCTACCAATTCAAAAGCGATAAAACGCGGGGTCCTCATTGGGATCCTCAGTACAGCGGTATTGGCATTCATTTTGTCCACGTCCGTGATGCAAACTGCAGTGACGAACCTGGTGCTGAAGCAAACTTCTCCCATCGCTGGATTGAATCTATCTGCAGAGTCGGTGTCCTTTTTCCTGTCGCCGTTGGCCATTCAAATTTCTGGACTCGAAGCACGTGCAGAAGGCGAGTGCATTGTCCGCGTCGACTCGGTGTACGGACGTTTCGCCGATGTGAATTTGCGTCATTCACATTACGAGCTCTCCCAAGTTCAAGTATCGGGCATCCAAGTTTCAGCGACTCCAGCATTCAATGATTCATTGGCAAACTTCCTCAGGCAATCAAGCGCCCCACCAAATGACTCACCCTGGAACTTAAAAATCGAACGTGGCTCGCTGACGAACATCCAGATTAAAGGCGTCTTCTCAGATTCGACGGCCTACATCTCAGGGAATCAGCTCACGCTGGATGCTGTTGACCTTTCAGGGAATGCATCGAATGGGAATATCGAAGGAATGCATTGGCAGTTTCAACCAGGCAGCGCATTCAATGCATTCAGCGAACCGCTGCGTTCAGATTCCATTTCAGCCTCTTGGCATGCCGGACTTTCGGAACAATTTAACCTTTTCGCGGTGACGAATTTGGGATTCCTGAAAGCATCTTACGATGAAGGCGACGCCCTCGCACAGAGCTCCATTGAATTTGTGCCGGATACAGTCGCATGGCCGTTTGAAGCATCCGCTGGTTGGGTGCAAAATTTGAAATCCCTTGCCGCTGGGCAATCATTCATCGGAAACGCCGAAATCGATTCCATAGGCCGCGTGCAAGGGCTCTTGGAATGGGGAGGCACAACGGTGATTCCATTTGAATGGAACCGCGCAGAATGGACCACGGGACCATTCTCCATCGATATGAGAGAAGATGCATGGGCGCCGCTTCAATCCGCTATGAGCAACCTGACCTGGCTGCATCAAAACCTCAATTGGCAAGTCGAAATCAACGGCTCCACGGAAGGTTTGGAATGCCAATTTCGTCCCGTTCACCATTCTCCAGAACGCGTCCAATTTGTGTGGAAACCGGCAGGAGTCGCTCATGAAATTCAACTCAATTTTCGAGAAATTGCCGTGGGCCAAAGCGATCGAATGGGACAGCCAAACCGTATTTCTGCAGAGGGATTGTTTACCGTTTCCACAGATTCCGCGAATGGTCGACTTCGTTTTCTGGCAAGTTCAAAACCGATAGCATCGAGTGACATTCAGGTAGATTGGGATTCGACTCGTTGGGCGTATCAAACAGATTGGACTTTGAACGGGTTGCATGCTTTCACGGATGAATCCACATGGGAACTTTTTGCTGCGTTGAATATCCGCGGTTCTGGAAATTGGAGCGGTGATTGGACGCACATTGCTGAATCCCGGAACATACAGTTGATTGAAAATCGCACACCGAGGGCGTTCGAGCGATTCGACATGATTCATGAAAAATCCGCATCGAATTGGCGCTTGAATTGGAACTCAGACCTTTCGAATGGCAACTTTCAAGCAAATTCTGAAGCACTGCGCAGATGGGGTCTGTTGAGTGAAATCCAAGAACAGGCGGATTCTTCAGCCCACCCCTTTGCACAAATGGATGCAACCCTGCCTGGATTCAACACCATTGCTTTACTTCTAGGAATCCCCATTCAAACCGAAGGAATGACTTCAATACGAGCGCATTGGCTTCCTTCAGACCAATCTGTTGCTTTGGAAATCCCAAGCTTATCGTGGAAATCCCTGAGCGCCACAGGCATTCAACTTGAAGCCTCAATTGGAAATGCGGACATGGACTCGATTGGTTGGTATGTAGCCAAGGTTGAGTACGATAAAAAGCCTCAATGTTACAATTTCGAGGGCACGTTAGCGGGCAATGCATCATTGAATGGGAAGGCAACTTGGATGGCTCCTGACCTTACGCAAAAAGGAAATGCACACATGAACATCGCTTCCGAGGGCAAGATTTTGGCCCTTCGGTTGGACTCACTTTTCCTTCCTCTCGGCGTTGACCGCCTCACACTGGATGAGCCCGCGAATATGACTTTGAATGCGCAAGAGGGAGACCTGCAATTGGACCGATTTCACGTGTCGAATTCTGGTGGTGATTGGGCTTCGGCCAGCGGCGTCCTATCGTCATCTGGTATTCTAGATGCAAGCCTCGGCTTTCAATGGAACGCACTCCCGACTTCCTTGGCTTCCATGGATAGCACCTTACAAATCAGCAATGCCAAAGGAGATGTGACGTTCAAAGGGAATTATCATTCACCTGAATTTTCCGCCGATCTTAAATTTGGCAAATGGAAATGGCAAGGGATTGAAGGCCAAAATTCCAATTGCGTCGGTTTTGGATTGCTCGAAAAGCCACATCTGATTTTTTCAACCGAATTGCCTCCAAATGGCACCATGCGCATTGAGGCTGACTTGCCCATCAACAACCCTGCTTCTTGGGCCGCAGAAGTCAGACTGAATCAATTTGCTTTAAACTCAATCAACCGTTGGTTGCCTGACGAAAGCATTGCGGTACTGGGAGCTGCTGATGCTTTGGTTTGGCTTGAGGATTTTCGTGGGATTCCAAAAATTCGTGGGAACTTGACGACCTTCGGTACCCAACTCGCTGTGCCATATTTGGGTACGATTTACGATCTGGAAGGTCGAGTGGACATAGAACCGGGAGCCTTCTACATGGACCAATGGCGGATTCGCGACGATTTGGGTTCGGAAGCGCTGTTCAATGGCACCGTACTGCACGATGAATTTCAGCAATGGGACTTGGACTTCGGTATCGATGCTACAAGAGAAAAACTTCGCCTCATGGACATTCCACCCACTGAAGACGCATACTTTTTCGGGGAGGCTATGTGCACAGGGGACATCAACATTTCAGGCTACGGGAGAAAACTATCCATCGATGCTTCACTGAACGCAGTTGACGGCACCCAATTCTCCCTTCCTCTCGACGGCACTTCCGACGTATCGTATGCAGATTTCATTCGATTTACAGGTGGTTCTGAAGCACCAGAAGAACGCCCTAAACCGGCCAGTGCTTTTTCCGATATCTCGCTCAATCTCGGAATCGATGTCAATCCGGATGCTGAAGCTCGGATTGTCTTCGATCGGGATGTCGGTGACGAAATTGTGGGACATGCACAAGGCCATTTGGACCTCAGTATCGATGATTTTGAACGCATTCGACTGAATGGCGCTCTGGAAATTGTGGAGGGTATCTACTATTTCACGCTACAAAATTGGTTGAGTAAACGGTTTGACATCGAACCCGGAGGCACGTTGATTTGGGAAGGTGATCCGTACCGAGCCAATGTAGATTTGTCCACCGTTTACCACACCCGCGCCCGACTGAACCCCTTGTTTCCAGACATTACAGATTTACCGGGACGCGTGCCTGTAGACTTGAAACTTGGAATGTCTGGTGCGCTGATGAGACCGGATGTTGCGTTTGACATTGTGGTACCCAATGCGGACTCCCGGGTTCAGGCGCTTTTGGAAGATGCATTGATTAATGAAGAGGAAAAACAACGGCAGGCTTTGAGTTTGCTGGTCATGAATCAATTTTTTAGCATTGACCAGATGGCTTCGTCTATAGGTGGATTTTTGAATACCCGACAAAGCACCCAACTCATCGCCAATCAGCTGGGGCATTGGATTTCCCAAATTTCACCCGGCATCGACATTGGTTTGGATTACGAGCAGGATGCACTCAGCGGAGAACAGGCGCTCGGGGTTGCACTGAGCACGCAGCTGCTGAACGACCGCCTTCACATTGAAGGTGCTGTGGGCATGCAATCCGTAGGAGCGATTGAAACGTCCGAAATGCAATTGCAAGATTTGACCATCAGTTTCGACCTCATCCCTGATGGCACCTTACAACTGACAGGGCATTCACGCCAAAATCAAGCGCTGAGCAATGCTCTTGAAGGAAGTCAAACGCAAGGTGTCGGCATCCGGTTTAAGCGTGATTTTGACGTCTGGAGAGATTGGAAGTCGAAGACCAACTAATCGCTACTTTTACAAGCAAACCATCAGGCAATGCAAAAAAGCAACTTCATCGGATTTACCCTCCTCGCAAGCATTTTTATGGGCATCTCAAATCTGAACGCTCAAGTCACCATAACTTCTGCAGATATGCCACAAGCAGGAACGACTTACCCTTTGGTCAATGCAGCTATTTTGGATCTATCGCTGGGTGAGTTATCCGGTGAAGGTGTTACGTGGGATGCCAGCAATTTGGTTCCCATTGCCGATGCACCGTTGACTCCAGTAAGTATGAGCGAGGCAAGTGTAACTGCGGCTTTAGTCTTCAACAGTCCGTTCAATTCCGCCTATCAATGTGATTTTTTTCTCCCAACGGAGTTTCCAGACTTAGGGGTTGACATCGGAATCCCGTTGGACGGTTTCAATAATTTTTACCAAACCGACGGAAGTGCTTATACCATTGCAGGCATTGGACTCAGTGCATCGGGATTTGATTTGCCTGTCACCTATGACGACAAGGATGAAATCATTCCACTTCCTTTGGAATACGGAAGCGAAATGACGAGCACAGCGGCTTTCAATCTGGACCTCACGGGGATTCTTTCATACGGGCTCGTCCAAGAGCGTCAAGTCGTGGTAGACGGTTGGGGAACCCTGATCTTACCCTCTGGATCATACGACGTTTTGCGCACGCGCACAGATCTCACGGCAACGGATGATGTGTTCATCGAACAGCTTGGCGATCCGTTCACCATTGATCGCGAACAAACCACTTACCAATGGTGGGGAGTCGGCACCGGGTTCCCATTGTTGGAGATTACAGAAATCGTCGGACTTTCCGTCATTGGTTCTTATCAAGATTTCGCGCAAAACAACGGCATCGCAGAGGACGGCTCAACAGGCCAGCATCCTTCAATTTATCCCAATCCTGCTGCTGCCGGTGACGAAATCCAATTCGGACAAACCGCATCGTGGACCCTCCTCGACGCAAAAGGCAACGAGGTCATCTCAGGTCAAGGATCCATGCTAACGGTTCCAAGTTGGATTACTTCTGGAATGTACATTTTGCGCATGGGCAATCAAGCTCAACGCCTGATCATTAGCTGACTCTGCATCAAATGAGGCCGGTCGATTCGAACGAATCGATTTCTGCACCGACTTGATTATCGTACCATTGGTCGAGCACCCAACCCTTGGCTACTTGTGGATTCCGAAAAATGCGAAATGCGACGGATGGCTTGAATAGTGCCCATCGAATCCGGTCCCTCAGCACCTGAATCGATGAAGGAACCACCACCGCACGTGCAGGCACATCCAACATGGCTTCGTCTGACCCCAACCAGGCCAAAGCTTCTTGTTCCACCAGCGCCGCGTTTCTTGGAATCAAAACCAACACAGGCCCTACCCCACCTGACATGAGCTCACGGCGTGCTTGTTCCACCCGTTTCATTTGGTTTAAGTCCAGCACAGCCTCCTCTGCAAATCGAATGGTGTAGAGGCCCATAGACAATTCAATGGTAGCATCATGCACTTGGGTAGAAAGGGTGTGTTCCATCAGTCGCAATAAAAGTCGGAAAACGGATTTGGAGAGCAAAAGTTCAAGGCCGCCGTGCCATCTCCTTCAATGAGGTATTCGATGGACGGTGTCGTGTAGCCAATGCCGTAAACTCCTTGTGTAGCGCGTGCTGCAAACAGCCCCAGTCCACCATTGATGTTGGTGTATTCCGGCCGTTCTTGAATTACCCCAGTCACCGGAGCGTTGACTTCGAGGTAAGTGGACAACTCTTCGTTTGCAATGGTCAACACAAAATCCACAGCCCGAGCGATTTGCACGTCGTCATCCCATGATCCAAGCAAACGTGTGATGTAGGGATCTACTTCCAATTGAGTCGCAAGGGTCGTATAAAAACGCTCTCCACTCACTTCCTTTTGAAGCACCTGCCCTCCTTCATCGTCGTCGGTGTTGAGCGTACCAATGTTCCACTCTACGACACGTTCACGCTCCTCGAGCAAAACGGTATGTTCTAAATCTTCCCAAACCCGTTCAAATACATGGATGAAAACCGTGATATCGTAGCGGCTTGCGCCAGCAGTTGAAGACCACTTGAACGTGATGTCAGGAAACGTCGTTTGAAACCCTACACTGGCAAATCCAATCTTAAAGTTATTGACACCAGGGGGTGGCTGTGTAATGTTTCCCACCTGCTCGGCAATCATATTGGTCGTTGCCGAAACCGGCGTTTCTTCGGATTCGATGGCGATGTTTAAATCATACTCTCCATCGGTGGACAATCCTCCCTCGGGCACAAAAAACCACATTTGTTGCTGCGGTGCATAGAAAATGCCATCGGTGGATTTGTTTTCGATGACGGTGTCTTGCAAAACCCAATTTCGTGTCACCGATGTACCCAATCGTTCGGAAACTTGGACCGCGAGTTCCTCAGCAGGGTACTCGCTGCTATCCGCTATTAAAGCCGCATCAAACTGATTTCCTTCACCCAGCCAAGTTCGATTGATTCGCACCCATTGCGTGTCTTGCTGCGCATCCAACAAACTGAATACAACTGGAGTCCGTTGATACGGTGCATTCAATTCGATATCCGTTGAACAGCCCAGCGCAAAAATGACTATGCCGAAAAGAAAGGACCGTTGCATACTGATGATTTTTGGTGAACACGTGAAACTTAATTCACAATCGGGGACGAAGATAGTTCCAATAAGAAGGACATCGTGTCTACCCCGTCCGCATAATCCCATGGAGCAGGACATTGGGTTTCGCCAAAATTGACCACTGGCACAGAATCAATCACCAATCCTTCGGAAACTCCTGTCACCACGCATTGCAATTCGCTTGAAGCAGCATGAATGCGTTCCCGCACCGAATCGACAGAATCATAAAATTCATAAAACAACGAACCTACAGGGCTCACCCACTGGCTATCTTCCTTCAATAGCACAAATCCATTCTCAATCAACGGGTGTTGGTTCAAAAGCCAGACGGCTTTGTGATAGTCATAATTGTTGGCGTATTTGTTGTTCTGCGCGACGTGTCCCCAATCCACCCAAACCCCAAACAATCGATCCAAATCGAATGAACGCGGTAAGAATAATTTGGTGACGTTTCTGCAGCCGAGACCGAAATATTGAAAAACGTCATTTCCCAATAACCGCAAATCCGCTTCGCTCTCTTCGCCTGTCAGAAAGGCGACACTTGTGCGTTGACTTCTGAGCACCTTCGGCACATCCCGAAAATAATAGTCAAAATAGCGATTGGAGTTGCCGCTGCCGGTAGCGATTACCGCATCCACCTCAGTCAAGGTTCCGGTCACAAAACTGATTCTTTCCGCAATGGACTCTCCGCAAAAGTTTTCCAAAGCTCGCAGTGCAGCTGGTATCAAGAGTTGATCGTTAGAGCTGCATTTGATCACCGCGTGGTGCCCGCTGATGAGCACACAGAGCACATCATGCCAACCTACCATGGGAAGATTTCCTGCCAATATCAAACCTACACGCCGCATCTCCCGTCCCGACTCCAATTGAGGATAGGCACGCAACCATTGGTTCAAGGCCTGTTCTCGTAACATTTCACCATTGGCCTTCATGGCAAGCGTCACAAACTCCTTCACAAACCAACGGTTCTGGGCCTCTGCTGCGGCCAACAATTCAGCGTTATCCGAACCTTCTCCGGAAATTTCTCCTCTCAGCCATGCGCCGAGTTGAACAAGGCCTGATTTGAATGTGTTGGTCATTTGAGTGCGTATCTTCGCCACAAATTTAACGTTGCAAACAGAGACCCTACTGCTCCATGGCCATTATGATTACCGATGAATGCATCAATTGCGGTGCATGTGAACCTGAATGTCCAAACAACGCCATCTATGAAGGTGGCGCCGGGTGGCAATTTTCTGACGGAACTGGATTCAGCGGTCAAGGAGAGCATCCTACGGTAGGCGCTGTCGATGCTGACACCGAAAACAGCCCTCGCAACATGGACGTTTACTACATCGCCCATGAAAAATGTACCGAGTGCGTCGGATTTCACGACGAACCTCAGTGCGCAGCCGTATGTCCGGTGGATTGCTGTGTCGACGATCCCGAGCATCGAGAGTCGGAAGAATTGCTTCTCGCCAAAAAGGCATTCATGCACTTGTGATGGACGACTGAGCAATGTCGAATTTATTTTCGCGTTCTTTTATCATGCGCAATTCGAACATCCGTATGGCGGTATTGGTTGGCTTATCCCTGACGGCACAAGGAATAGCGAATGGTCAATCTGATGCAGAAACAACGCTGAACGATTTCGTTGAACAGTACAGATCACTGCAAGGACTTTCGAACGATGAAGCACGGCTTGCAGCGAGTGAAGCATTGCAGACCTCCATGGTTGCCTATTGGTCAGTTGAACCCATGGATCCTGCTGTCTTCGCTCCTTTGAGCAAATCCATGGGGTTCGCCCATGCGGGTGAGGGTGATGAGCGCTTTGTGGTGATTTCTTGGAACGTGGAATTGAGAAGTCAAAGTCAAGCCTATGGAGGCTTGATGGTTTTTATAGACCGTAAAGGGGCACAGCGTGTTGAACCGCTCCAATTCAAAAAACCCACCTCCCTTCGCGCATCGCTGGATGAGAAGGCTCGTTTTACCTCGAAAGATTGGCCTGGAGCTGTTTACTATGAGGCGTTGCTCCGGCATCAAGGCAACAAGCCCGTGTATACCCTGCTCGGTTGGGACGGCGCTGATAACATCCGTACCCGTAAAATTATCGAAACAGTGTCCTTGTCGGGTTCGAAGATGAAATTTGGCATTCCCATTCTGTCCGTTGACCGCGGTACCACCAAGCGGCACATTCTCGAATATTCGGACCAAGTTTCTGCGATGTTAAAATGGCGACCGGATATGGAAATGATTGTAATGGACCACCTGAGTCCGCCTCGACCGGAATTGGTGGGCCAAACATCCTATTACGGTCCTGACATGTCCTATGATGGATTTGCTTGGAAGAAAAACCGTTGGGTCCTTGAACAAGACATTGATCTTCGAGATCCAGATGTTTCCGGACCATGGAATAACCCCAAAAAACTCCGCCGCCGCCGTCGAAATTGATTCGAAGACGTATCTTCGGGTTATGAGAATGATGGTAGCCTTGTGGGCTGTATGCTTACCCCTCGTCGCTGTTCAAGCGCAAACATCTGAAACGGAATCTTCGGCAGCAATCGATTCATTGAGTGCAACTCCTAAAACAGCGTTGACCGCGGAAGATTCCGCAAGAATTGAGCGAACTGAGGTGCAGGTCAGACTCTCGCAAGAAGTCTCCGCATTGTCGCAACGTGAGTTGGGTTCTGGTACCGTTGCTTGGACGCACCGGGCATTGATGACCATCGAACGTGCAGGACAAACCCAAGCACAATACTTCTGGTCGAATCCGAAAAACGACGCGACGCCAAAGCTTTGGTCGAACCAGATTTCGAATGCGAATGTTGTGTTTTACCTCGATCCAGCGACTGGCCGTGCAGCTACGCTCAACCTCAATCAGCTGTCGGGTTCCTTCATTCCAGCGCGCATCGCAGAGCAAGCTGGATTTACAGGAAATGGATCCAACTTTCTTTCCAAAAAATCAAACGATTGGCAAATCGGCGAGCGCAACGATAGCACACAAACTTGGAGCGTTGAGAGAGCCAATGAAACAATTCATTTGGTGCTTTCCAATGACAAGGACACTGGTCGTGCAAGAGCCATGCTGGATTGGTTGAAATTGCAGCCAATGGAAGGCATCTCATTGCCAAGTATAGCTGAAAAATTTCCCGTCTTGAGTGTGCGC
>Ga0181568_10000630_pt1 | contig 31582 bp, 36 predicted proteins | sample 101ome_20_FD_133758 | JGI IMG/M metagenome (GOLD analysis project Ga0181568, IMG submission 133758) | Coastal salt marsh microbial communities from the Groves Creek Marsh, Skidaway Island, Georgia - 101404AT metaG (megahit assembly) | ecosystem: Environmental > Aquatic > Marine > Intertidal...
GATAATCTTAATGAAATGGGACAGTATGGTATGACCACAGTTAGTGCAACAGGTCTTGCCGGCATGGAAAATCTTACTGAACTTGGTAAGTGGGGCATGGAAGGTATTTGGCTCACTGCTGAGAACGGTATGGATGGAATGCAGGCACTTGGTGAAGCAGGTATGACCAACCTCACCACACTTGGTACAACTGGTATGGGATTAGTCGATACGCAAGGTTCTAATTATGCTACAATTATTGCTAATATGCAGGCGACTATCAATCAATTGGGAGCCGATTTGGCTGATCCAATTACTTGTAGTCAAAATGCAGACGGCTTATTTGTTTGTCAATAAAAATAGAACGATTCAAAGGGCGGAAACGCCCTTTTTTTTGTTTTTGAGTTCAAAATTTACCAATTGACAGTAATATTTTTAGAAGTTATACTAACTATCGTTTGTTAGTTTAAAATCCGGAAAGGAATTATGGCAAGAAAAAAACAAAAAAGTATTTACTTGATGCCCGAGCCCAAATGGCAAGAAATTCACGAATGCAAGACCGACGAAGAAAGAACGTCACTGTATCGTAAATTTGAATATTTTGTGCATTATGAGGTAGCGGATAAGAAGCAAGATGCGACTATCAGGACTTGGCTGGAAAAAGACAGTGGGTTAGATGCTGAACTTCTTAAAAAGTTAAAGAAAGTTCCTGATGTCTGGTTTAGAAGTTTTGCCAAACATACATATATTTGGACTAAAACAAAAGGCTATATGAATCCAGATATAAGAGAGCATCTGCTTAACAAAATTCCAGCCTTAGAAGATAAAGCAGAAATCATTATAGAAGAAAAACAAAAGAAAGAAGCAGAAAAGCCTAAAGTTACTGTAAGTATTCAGCAAAGAATGATGCAACAACTTTATGATTTATGTGGTGAATGGGAAGAAAAACTTGACCAACACATGGACTCAGGTAAAATAAACGTTAAAGATTTTGACTTTGAAAAAGATATGAAAATTTACAAAGGTGGAATCATTAAACCAGCACATGCAAAACTTATCAAAGAAACATATATACCTAATCTAGAAGAAGCAAAAGAAAGTCTTGCTGGTGAATGCGAACAGTTAAAAGAAGCATACAGTTTCATGGACAAAAAAATGAAGCAAGACTATGTTGCGTTTTATGAAAAAATCATGAACGCCTGCGATGCTTTAATTCTTACAGGAAAAGCAAATAGAAAAACAAGACAGCCTAGAGCAAGAAGTAAGGAAACTATTGTTAAAAAAGTAAAATTCCAAGTTAACGACAGTGCGTTAGGAATTGCGTCTATATCAACTGTAGACATCGTATATGCTAACGAACTTTGGGTATATAACACTAAGAGTCGTAAAGTAGGTGTTTATCATGCTTTAAATAAAGATCCAAAAGGATTAGGTAGACCAGGTGCAGGACTTATGGTCAAAGGTACAACAATACAAGACTTTGATCCTGAAACTAGTTTACAAAAAACACTCAGAAAACCAGCAGAACAAATCAAAAATTGGACTGGAAATGCTAAAACAAAATTTGCCAAAGCATTTGATGAAGTAAAAGCAGTCGAAACAAAACTTAACGGCAGACTCAATGATACTACTATATTACTTAAAGCCTTTTAAAGGTAGAAGTGATAAATAGTAGTATGGCAACCAAAATAGATCAAATAGGATATAATAACAGAGACGAACTGATAGACGAGTTACGTTTGCGTCTTGCAGACGGAATGGTTGATGTTGAATTAGATAGAGACCATTATGATATTGCAATTAACAAAGCAATAGCAAAATATCGTCAATTAAGTACAGGTTCTGTAGAAGAAGCAATTATTTTTATTCAAACTCAAGCAGGTGTAACAAAATACACATTGCCTGATGAAGTTATAGATGTAAAAAGATTGTATAGAAGAGGTATTGGCACCAACAGTGGCGGCGGTACTAACTTTGATCCATTTGATGTTGCATTTAATAATATGTATATGCTACAAGCAGGACAACTAGGCGGACTTGCTGTATTTGATGCGTTTGCACAATACAAAGAAGTTATAGGTCGTGTATTTGGTAGCGAATACAATTTTCAATTTAACAGAAGCACTAAAGAATTAACCATATTAAGAAATGTTAGACATGCAGAAGATGTAGCAGTTGGTGTACACAATTTCATTCCTGAAAGTGTATTAATCAAAGACGTATATGCAAGTGACTGGCTTTCTGCTTATGCCTTAGCTCAAAGTAAAATGATGCTAGGAGAAGCAAGAAGTAAATTCCCAGGAGGATTACCAGGCCCAGGCGGAGCAACTACACTTAATGGAGATGCTTTAAAAAGTGAAGCATTAACAGAAATCGAACAACTTATTGCAGGATTACATAATATGGAAGAAGGTAACAGTCCATTAGGATTTGTTATAGGATAAATATGTGTAACAATAGGAGTAAAAAATGTTAGATACAAATGTACAAGACAATTTTGTAGTAGACAGTGAAATCCAATTTGACAGTACACCAGCACACAAAGGCAACTACATCGATTTAGATATACCTATGCCTTTCGAAACAAAAGATTTATTTACTGACATTGATTATGAGTTTGCAGAGGAATACGGAGAACAAATTAAGTTTAAAGATTCTTTTAAAAGTAAAAACATTCAATGGTTTATTCACTACAACAAAGACAGACCAGCAGGATCTTTAGGTTATATTACATCTAAAGAGCATCAATATGCATTGAGAGATTATTTCAATGACAACTTTCAAATTGATATTATGAAAGATATGCTTCATCCTATACCTGGCAAAAATATGTTTCCAGTAACATTAATTAAATTCCAACATACTTCTCACTGGCACAGAGAAGGTTATGCAGAATGGATGGTCGGTGATAGCAGAATGGAAAAAGCATTTGCTCCTCACAGAAGTCAATTTGCAATTAACTTTAAACTGTACGGCGATGAAACAGGCACAGCAACTGAATTTGGTGAGCCTAGCGAATTTATAACTAATACTGAAAAGAGACTTGCAGAAAACTTAGTACAAAGATTTGAAGCAGGTGCTAGTCTTCAAGACAAAACTCTTAACGAACATAGTATTAAAGTAAATGATGGACCTACTAGAGAATTAATACAAGACGAAAACGGCAATGATGTTTTTGGTGTATGGCCTGGTAGAGACGGTTTTACTGGTACAGGTGACGATTTAGAAAATAAAGAAATCACAACAACATGTAGAAGAGAAGGATACACAAGTCCTTACATTATAAACCTACAAAAAATGCACAGAGTTATTACTACAGGAACTCCAAGAATAAGCATGAGATTCATGTGTGGAACAAAACGTAGTTTTAATGAAGTAGAAGCATTACACGAAAAAGGTTTACTACTTAAATAGTTCAAAAAGTAAAAGTGTCCTGCATAAATATTTGCGGACACTTTACTTATGAATACATATATTGATATACCAGAGTTATTAAACTACCCTTTGCCTTTTTCTAAGGACGAAGTTTTTCTAGACGAAGATTTTGATTTACAAGATGGTACCACTCCCAACGAAGATGTATTTCCTAATGCTAAAAAAATTGCATGGATGAGTAACCAAAGTCCTGGTTTGCTTATAGGTCATTTAGTAGACAAAGGTTTACAACGTAGAGTTAAGGAGTGGGCAGATGATTTATTCCCCAGCAACTTTCTAACAGATAAATTTTATAAAGGTGCAATAAAATTATTTCCTTGCACATTTATTAAAACGTTTCCTGAGTCTACAAGCAGGTGGCATTACGAAGGTCAGTATCCGTGGACTACAGACAAGTATGGTCCTTTTACTAGAACAAGTGCTGTATTAAATTTTAAAGTAATAGGTGAAGATAATAGTGATGTAGTCTTTGGAGAGCCTTCACACTACGTTCAACAAACAGTAGAAAGTCTATATAATCAATTACCTGATAATCCTGGAGTTAACGATGTGCAATGGTGTAAAGATAAAAATATACGTTCCAATTTATACAGTGATGCAATTTGGAGTATAGATGAACAGGTTGTTGAAATAGACAGAAAAGTTGGATACGAGTCGCCTTTTCTTTTAAATCTAGGACATCTACATGACCATCCTAATCCTTGGCACAGAGTAGATAATACAAAATGTACTCAGCCAAGAATAAGTTTTAGATTGATGGTTAACGAACAAATACCTTTTAGTTACTGGAAAGATTTGATACAGAAAGGGGAATTTTTAAAATGTTAAATTGTTATTGTGAATTACCGCAATTAGAAAATCCCTTCACTGCATCAGAGATATTGTGCGACCAGGATTTAAAAATGATTTTTGAAAATGACACAAGTAATTTAAATGCTGGAAAGATTGCATGGAATCATACTACGGATGATTATTTTACAGGCAGAGAAAAACAAGATAAATTTGTTGGAGTAGGATACATAACAGATAAAGAACTTCAATATAAATTAAGAGATTTTGTAAATGATGTTTTCCCACCATATTTTATTCACAATATGTGGCCAACACCGATTGGAACAAAACTTTTTCCTTGTACTATTTTAGTGTTCAGCGAATCATCACAATGGCATTGCGAAGGTGTACAATATCCTTTTCAAAATCATTCTGACATCAAAAAAGGCAGATTTAGTACAGTGTGTAACTTTCCTTTGATAGGAGATGGTGGAAGTAGTAAAATATTGTTCGGAGAAGCAAGTAAGAAATTACAAACAGAACTAAAAAATTTAACAGACAACTTTGTACGCAATAATAATGTTTTTATCAACAGTGGCATTTATCGAAATCAAAAAACCAGAGAAATTGCAGAAGATATGAGTATTATGACTGGTCCTTCTAATGATTATATTTGTAAACCAGACATTTGGGATAAAGAAATTGAAGTTATTGCATCCAAAGAAAGATTCGATAATCCTTTTTTATTAAATTTAGCACGTTGGCACAAAGTTGAATTTAAATCTAATACTCCACGAGTAACTTTGAGGTTAATGGCAGAACGTGAAGTACCTTTTGAATATTGGGAAAATTTGATTGACACAAACAGTTTTTTACAGTAAAATATTTTCTTTTAGGTAAGTAGTAATATGATTATAGGAATCACAGGATTTATAGGCAGTGGCAAAGACACAGTAGCCAATATGTTTGTAGAACGCGGATGTACACATGATAGTTTTGCGGCACCCTTAAAAGATTTATGTGCAAGTGTTTTTGGGTGGGACAGAGATATGCTAGAAGGCGATACTGTAATTAGTAGAGATTTTAGAGAAACTCCAGACATTTATTGGACTAGAAAATTAGGTATAGATAATTTTACACCTAGATTAGCCTTGCAATTATTAGGCACAGATATTATGCGTACACACTTTAATCAAGACATTTGGTTAAACAGTTTAGAATATCGTGTTAGAAAACTATCAGCAGAGTCGCCTTGTGTTGTGATAAGTGATTGTAGATTTAAGAATGAACTCGATTTAATCAAACAATTAGGCGGTGCTGTAATACATGTATTAAGAAACGACTTACCTGAATGGTACGAAACAGCCGTACATGCAAATCAAGGAAGTGTTCCAGCAAAACATACAATGGAAACACGATTTGCATCAGTACATGCCAGCGAATGGAAGTGGGTTGGATACGATTTTGACTATGAAATACTTAATAATGGTACTTTAGAAGATTTAGAAAACAAAGTATCTCAAATTTGTGAAGAATTACAAAATAATACCAAACTCACCCTTATTAAATAAAATTTCTATATTTATACAAAGTTAATTTTTTTGCAATCATCCCTTGTGTAATAATACCTTTTAGTACTTCTTTTGATAAATATCATTACTAATAAACGATATTTAGTATATATCAAATAGGAGATTATAATGGCAGAATTAGTATCACCTGGTGTTAGTATTAGTGTATCAGACGAATCGTTTTACGCCTCGGCTGGTTCAGGTACAGTACCACTTATAATCATCGCAACTGCTCAAGATAAGAGTAGCCCAGATGGTTCAGGTACAGCATCTTTCACTAAGAAAGCAGAAGCAGGGAAATTAAAATTAATTACCAGCCAAAGAGAATTATTACAAAACTTTGGTAATCCATTGTTCTATAGCAGTGGTGGTACAGCATTAAATGGTTATGATCTCAACGAATACGGCTTACTAGCGGCCCACAGTTTCTTAGGTCTAGCCAATAGAGCATACGTTGTAAGAGCAGATATTGATCTTGGTGAATTAGAAGCATCAAGCAAGGCTCCTACAGGTGCAATAGCAGATGGCTCTTATTGGTTTGACACTGCAAGTTCTTCATTCGGACTTAGAGAGTGGGACGGAAGTGCATGGGTTAAAAAGTCCGTAAAAGTTGCAGATGACATAGACATTAATAGTAGCACAGGTGCACCAAAAAGAGGTTTCGGCCTTAACGGTGACTATGCAGTTGTGGCAAACACAGCGGCTGGTGGCACAAGCTCAACATTTAAGTACTTCGAAAAGTACAGTGATGATTGGTATGAAATAGGTAGTACAAGTTGGGTATCTGCTACAAGCAGTGACTTCCAATTTGCTAACCACTTAGCAGTACCTACATTACAAAGCGATGGCGTTAGTTCTTTAACTAGCGGTGACGTTTTCATTCAAACAAGCACACCTAATCAGGGTGCAAATTTTGTAGTTAAAGTTTACAGCGGAACAGCAAAATCTTTCAGTGCAGTTGGTAGCCCTGTGTATGCATCAACAGATGCGGCTTACACAGACATCGGCCTTGCTAACGTAAGTGTTGGAGATTTAGTTGCTATTCACGATGCAGATTCGGCTGATTTTGACCTTAAGAGACACAACGGTAATAGTACTGTTGTTGCTACAGGTTCAGATATTTCAGCAGGTGTAGATGTTTCAGGTAACTCAAGCATTCAAATCGTGTACAATGGCACAACTGTTAACGTAACATTAAGCAATACAATTAGTGGTAACGCAACAAATTCAACTGCCGAAGATGCAGTATTTGACATTAACAGCGGTCTTTCAGGCGCTGGTGTTACAGAAGTTGTTGCAAGTGAAGGCTCAGATAACAACCTCGTCCTAACTTCAAGTTCAGGTAGAGATATTGTTGTTAATAGTTTACACAGTGACTTTGGTCCAAGTTCAATTGGTCTAGGTTCTGGAGCCGTTACTGCAAACATTACTTTCACTAACTTTGTAGATTTAAGTTACGAAGCAAGTAAAACTTCAATAACAGGTACATTAGCAGAAGGTACTTTCTGGTACGATGCTAATATTGTTAAAACAAACATTGATATACTTGAAAATGATTCAGCAAATGGCTGGGTTTCATTCTCAGGTGATTTACAAGTTGCTTCAAGCGAGCCTACTACACAAAGCGGTGGTGGTTCATTAAGCAGTGGCGACCTATGGTTGGACAGCGACGACACAGAAAACTTCCCAGTAATCTACAAGTATTCAGGTAGTGCATGGGCTAAAGTTGACGGTACAGACCAAGTAACAAGCGATGGTATTATATACGCAGACTTTAGACAATCAAGTTCTTCTAGTTTAGACGCAGACGCACCAGCAAACACATCTTACCCACAAGGAATCTTAGGATTTAACAAACGTGCTTCAGGTGGTAATGTTAAAGAATATAAACTTAACTATACACCTGCAGGAACAAACGTTGGTAATGTTTGGGTAGATGCAAGTGGCAACAAACCAGATGGTAGCATGTACGGTTTAAGAAAAGCAGTACATAACTTGGTTAAAACTAAAATGCAAGGTGCAATCGTATCTAATGATGATATCAGAAGTGAAATTAATTCATTTAACTTAATTTCTGCTCCTGGTTATCCAGAACTATTAGATGAAATGATTGCTCTAAGTGGTGACAGAAGAAATACAGCATTTGTTGTTTCTGATACTCCATTTAGACTTAAAGCAGATGCTACAAGCACAAAAAACTGGGCAACTAACGCCAACAATGCTAGTGAAAACGGCGAAGATGGTTTACTTTCTAGTTCTCCATATGCGGCAGTTTACTATCCACCTGCTTTATCAACAAACTTAGATGGTACTAACGTTGTTGTACCACCAAGTCATGTTGCATTGAGAACACTTGCTTATAACGACCAAGTGGCTTTCCCATGGTTTGCCCCAGCAGGCTTCCAAAGAGGTCTTGTACAAAACGCAACAAGTGTAGGTTATGTTGATCCTACTTCAGGTGAATATGTTCCAGTAACATTGAATGAAGGTCAAAGAGATACATTATACCTTAACAAAGTTAACCCTATCGCACAATTCCCAGGTAGAGGTCTAGTTGTTTTCGGTCAGAAGACACTTAACCCAACTGCAAGTGCATTAGATAGAATTAACGTTGCAAGACTAGTTGTTTATATCAGAGAAAGACTTGACGATATCGTTAAGCCATTCTTATTCGAGCCAAACGATGATGTCACAAGACAAAATGCAAAAGGTGTCGTAGATAGTTTCTTATCTAACCTTGTAATTCAAAGAGGTTTGTTTGACTTCGTAACAGTATGTGATGGATCAAACAACACTCCAGCAAGAATTGATAGAAACGAACTTTACATTGATATTGCTATACAACCAGTTAAAGCAATTGAGTTCATCTACATTCCAATCAGAATTCAAAACACATTAGGTTCCACAGGCTCTTAATAGTTTAGAATAAATGATTTAGAAAGGGATCTATATGGTCCCTTTCTTTTTGACTGTAATTATAAATACTTGCATGAAATGGACTAGAGAAGAAAAACTTTATAATGCTAACAAAAAGTTTTGGGTTAGAGGAGAAGTAAAAGAGTTCGATGATGTTTTAGATTTTGTTGAATCTAAAATACCTGGACTTACTTCAGATTTATTAGACCAATACAAAGGCGATAGACATACTCAAATTAATCAAGTATTAAAAAGAAGTGATGTTAGACCTGTTATAGAAGATGACAGATATGCAGAAGAAGTACAACAACAAATTATTAAGAAAAATCCTAAAGGACTAAGTGCATGGATGGCTATATTTTTGCGATATGGTTTCGATATTCCGGGCAATGAAAACGTTTACAATTATGGTGACAGGTTTGGATTTGGTGAAGGCGATGTTGCACCAAATATGGATATATTCCCCACAGCAAAAGAAATACTAACAGAGTTTGGCACTGACGTTTGCAGTATTGCAACATATTCTATACTAACAAGCGAATCTATAATTTATAGACATACTGGTATGGAAAATAGAAAAGGAACATTCATGCGAGTCCATATTCCTTTATATGTACCACCCGGCGATTTATTTTTAGAAGCAGTAGGTAATGAAATCACTTGGGATGAATCTTTTGGCTTTAATAATCAATTTGTGCATAGTGCATACAACAATACACCGGAACATAGACTATGTTTTATATTTGACATCAAAAGAGAGTTCATTGGCATACCAAATGCTATGAATTATAGCAGTTCAGGCTTTAAAAAAATAGGCGGAGAACTGGGAGAACCTTTTGTTAGAACGTCAAAACCACGTCCTTATACCGGAAAGTATCAATCTATTTAAAGTACCTTTTAATAAAAATACTCCAATTATGATAAATAAATGTAACTTGAACTATAATAGTTTATAAGTTAGGAGAAAAGAAATGGCAAATTTTGGTAATTTAAACAAGTTCGGTGTACCAATCGATGATTCAGGTACAGCGGGAATTTTGATGCCTAAATTAAAATATCGTTTTAGAGTTAAAATGATGAACTTCGGTGGTCTTACTGAAACTAAAGAGTTTACACAAAACGTGATGAACGTTAGTAGACCTAAGTTAAACCATGAAGAAATTGAAATTCATAGTTACAACTCTAAAGTGTATGTAGCCGGCAAGCATACATGGGACGCAGTTACTATCGTATTGAGGGATGACATTCAGAACTCAGTTGCTAGAATCTGTAACAACCAAATGCACAGACAATTGAATCACTTTAACCAGCAGAGTCCATTGTCAGGCGGAGACTACAAGTTTAATATGAGGATCGAAATACTAGATGGTCAAACTACAAGTCCAATGGAAACATGGGCAGTAGAAGGTTGCTTCTTACAGAATATTGATTTCAGTGAGAGTGACTATGCTACTAGTGAACCTGTTCAAGTTACACTAACTATTAGACCGGATAACTGTTTACAATCAGGCGGTGACGGTGACGGTGCAGGTAGTACTGTTGCAGGTGGTTCTGGAACTATCGATACTTTCGAAGATTCTAACCCATTTGGAGCAACCGCTAACCCAGCCACTGGTAACGCAATTTAATTCGGATTAGTAGGTAGTAGTAATATTGAAATAATGTAGAGGTACGACATGGCATTTAGTGTAGCAGATTATCTTAAACAGAGATTGTTAGGTACTCTTGTTTACAACAATACTGGACCTTGGGTTAATAACCCAAACCATGCTAATCCGCAAGGACCAGGTCAAAACCCGGTACGTCAAAAATTTAATGGATACGTCAATTTTCACTTTAACGGTGAGGTTGGCGAATCCATTACTACTTTAAACAACAGTGATAATCAAGTAACACTTAGCAGTCTTATCAAAACCAGCACTATACCTAGTGTTGAATTCGACACGGATGTAAAAAATCAGTACAACAAAAAACGTATCACTATGACAAAAGCAGATTTTAAACCTGTGCAAATGTCAGCATACGATACTGTAGATAGTTCTTGGGTAATGTTATTGATGAGAATGTATGCTCATTTATTTTCTAATCCTTTGTCTCAGTTTGAAAGCCAAGGATCCGCAGGCATTCCTGAAAGTCACAGTAGTGTGAAACCTAAAAAAATTCCGTACGATGTTGTACCCGACATTGTACAGCAAGGTGGCGGTGAGAGCAATGTATTTGGATTCAATAATTATTATACTGATAATAATATGGGTTTGAATCTACAGCCAGGTAATGCAAAATATTTTATAAGTCATATAGACATTGTGAAATTTCATGCACAAAAATGTATTGTATACACAATGTTTAATCCTATTGTTAAAAGTTTTGAAATTGACGGCATAGATCATCAAAGTTCAGAAGCACAATTTATCAATATGGATATCGAATATGAAAATTTCAGTATTAATCCTGTAGTAAATGGTTTTATTCCTGAAGATGATATGAAAAGATTTTTCAAAGGCAAGTCTGTGTTTGATCAAACAGGAGACCATAATGAAAAATATAAAAGAGCAAGATCAAACGGCATTAGTTTAGAAGATGATTATGCTGGTGCGGCTAAGGTACAAGATAAGGACGATCCAAGAAATAATTTAACTTTTAAAACGCAAAATTTTGAACCTTCATTAGGTGAAGAAGGAGCAGACATTAGTAGACAGATATCAGATCAAGATAATAACTTTTGGAAAACAGCAGGTGGTTCATCTTAATGAAAAGTTTATATGAAACATTTGGCAATGAGCCTGATTTTGAAGTAAGAAGAGGAAAACTTGTTCAGTTTTTAAAAAATAACACAATCTATTTTCCTTTGCCTGAAGCAAGTGTAGAAATATTAACAAATATGGTTTCTAGACTTACTAATAGAGGCATGGATGCTACCAAAATCGATATGGTAAAAAATAGATTAGAAGATATAGGTTTTAATGGACCTACAGCAAACACATTGGCATTAGCATTGATAAAAATTGCAGATGACCAAGGTGTACACCCAATATCATACTTTGAACTTAATCAGGAAAGTATTAAGTTAGCAGAGAATACATATAAAGCACTAAATACGATTAGACCCAAAGGTAATTTAGTAGGTTTAACTGTTTCTAAAAAGAACAAAGACAGTAAAATCTCTAATGTAATTAGACCTTAGGAGAAGTTGTATGCCTAACAGTAAATATTCACAAGGAAATTATGTAATTCAAAATCCTAGCAAGTATGTAGGAGGCAAAGTGCCCTTTGCAAGAAGCAGTTGGGAAACAGCATTCATGAGATTTTGTGATAGTCATCCTAATATACTAAAGTGGGCAAGTGAAAACGTAAAGATACCTTATAGACATCCATTTACAGGAAAAATTACAAATTATGTACCTGACTTTATGGTACAATATCAAGACAAAAACGGTAAAGTCAGAATAGAACTTATAGAAATTAAACCTAAAAGCCAATCTATTATTGAAAATGCTAGGGGCAAAGGAGACAAACTTGCTACACAGATAAATGCCGCAAAATGGGATGCCGCTAGTGCATGGTGTAAAGCAAAAGGTATACATTTTAAAGTAATCACTGAAGACCAAATTTTTAGAAAACCTTCAAGAACAAACAAACCACGTCGCAAGATGCGATAAATATTTGCATGACCAAAAAACTCGAAGAAGAATTTAATTTACCACCTATTGACGAAGTGCTATCTGCAGAAGAAAAGCAAGAAGTTTTAGATGAACTTAATCCAGAAAAGTTGCCTGATATAGAAGATATTCAATCCTTTGAAGTTGCAGACATTGAAAGGGCACTTACTACAGCAGAAAAAATTGACCATGCGTTAAAAAGTGTGAAAGGTGTCGATGAACACGATGTTGATATGGACGATATTGCACAACAGGCTGTTGACAGTTACCAACAATTAATGAACTTAGGCATGAATGTAAGTGATAGAGATGCAGGCAGTATATTTGATAGTGCCGCAAAAATGTTAAAAACGGCTTTAGAAGCCAAAGATAGTAAAATTAATTCCAAATTAAAACAGATAGATTTAATGGTTAAAAAAGCAAGACTTGATAACAATGCCGGTGAGTATTCTAACAAAGATGACGGCACTAAAATGATTGATAGAAACGAATTATTAAAAGTTATTAATGCAAGTAAAAAAGATTAACGCCAAGGTAGTAATTTAAATCTTTCTTTTGGCAAGCCTAAAAAATTAGTAGTCCATGCACTCTGCCCAACAAAGTCTAATTCTTCCCATTCATGTTTTCTACTTAATTTAATTTTACCAATGTGATCCCAATCGTGTTCTTGTAATACTTCTTCGATATGATATTTCATTTCTTGTACAGTCCAAATATTATGGTCGTCCCATTCAAAGTGAAATAATTCAAATACATTTCCTTCTTTATCAGCATAATCTAAACTGATATCTATACCCCATTTACCTTTGTATTTTATCATTTTCCATAATAAAGGATTTCCTGGAGCCCAATGACTGAGTTGTTCTAGAGCGTATCCGTGATATCCTTTACGCTCGTATAAATCTGCATGGTTTACATGCACGTTATTAAACTCTGTTTGTTCCTCTAACCAATCTTGTTTAATACATGCTTTGTAACGCATATAATCGTATTCGCCTATATTAACTTTTGCATATTCTTGTTCTAACATGCATAAGTCATACCCACTTTGGTCAAAACGTTCAAGCATTTTAGGGTGCGGACAAACCTGCGATTCTACTGCTACTCCCCAGGTTTTTTGCTCATTGAATTTATTTTGGCTAATCTTAAAGTGCATACTTTAACTATTTATGATAAATAAGAGTGTAACAGGAGTTTATACTATGAAAGATTTGAAAGACATCATAAATGAATCCTTTAAAAAGGAGTATGGCTATAAAGTTAAAATTGCCAGCGATTGTACTCCGGAGGATTTATCAAAATTAGAATCAGTATTGCAAAAGTATAACATTGTAAGTGCTACTCCTTGGAAAAGAACACCAATTACAGAAAACCCAATGGAGTTCCAAAGGCATAAAGGAGCAAGATTTACAAGTGAAGTTTGCAGTACAGATATTATTTTAAAGTATCCTATAAATGATAGAATACTAGAAGTTTACCTAGCAGTTAATCTTGGCATTGACCATGAAAGAGTTTTATGCTATGGTATTAAAGATCCAAGAAGAATTGAAAGCGAATTAGCCGCTGAAAGATTAGAGGCTGATGAAGATAGATTTGTAACTCAAGAAGATGCAGAATTAAACAAAGAAGAAATGGCCCATTATGAAAACGAAAATGTAGATGTCGATTTTAGTACTTCATTATATGGCGAAGGTTATAACTCCAAATTCTTAGCAGAACTTGAAAGAATTAAAGCAGAAAAAGGTGCAGACTATTTCCGTAACTACCCAAGCAAAGATGGTATTATGGGAGATGATGTTAAAGCATTATATGACACAATTACTGGTACAGCAGGCGGTGGTAAATCACCTGAACCTAAAGAAGTTGATGTTATTAGTCAAGCGGCAAGAAGACATTAATGAACGATATAGATTTCAACAAAAAATTACTAGAAGCATGTGACTCATGTGCTTCTAGTGAATCTACTGAATCACATACTTATTCTAAAAGTATAAGAGGTGATACAGGGTCAGTGACAGTATCTGCGAATGCAGAAAGCATAGACGAATTAAAAATGTTACTTGGCAAAGTAGGAATCACATTACCAAAAGATAAAGAAGAAGTTGGACACGACATGGATCACAGTCCATGTGATGACAGCGAAGAACCAATGAAAATTGTTAAAGTAGATGTTGATGGAGAAGTTGAACCACAAATAAATCCTTATAATAGTGGTCAACCTGACAAACAAGTTTTAACAAACATTATCAGAGATAAACTTAAAGATTATTTACGCAATAGTCAATCCTAAGCAAAAATCCACATTTTAAATACTAAATAACTGTATGCCAAAAGGAACAGTTAATACAGAATTAGTTAAATCTGCATATACTAAAGTAAATTACGACCAAGACATGTTACGTGAGTTTCAGTTTTGTTGTGACCCTATAGACGGTCCTATGTATTTTATGAAAGAATATGTACGAATACAGCATCCTACAAAAGGTGGAATTAGATTTAGTCCTTTTGATTACCAGGAAGATTTAGTTAAAAACTACAACGAAAACAGATACAGTATCAACATGCTGGGCAGACAGATGGGTAAAACCACTGTAGCCGCAGGTTATTTGTTATGGTTTGCTATGTTTAAACCAGACAGTACAATATTAGTTGCGGCTCATAAGGCGGCAGGTGCCCAAGAAATTATGCAACGTATAAGATATGCATATGAAACTATACCTAATCATATTAGAGCCGGTGTTACTGAATATAACAAAATGAGTATCACATTCGATAATGGTAGTAGAATTGTTGCAAGTACAACTACAGAAAACACTGGTAGAGGTATGTCACTTACATTGGTTTACTTAGATGAGTTTGCTTTTGTACCTCCTCGTATTGCGGCTGAGTTTTGGACATCATTATCACCTACACTAGCAACTGGCGGTAAATGTATTGTAACATCAACACCAAACAGTGACGAAGATACCTTTGCAGGCATATGGAATCAGTCACAAAAGACTGTAGATGAATATGGTAATGAATTAGAAGTAGGCATTAATGGATTCAAAGGGTATCTTGCAAAATGGCATCAACATCCTGATAGAGATGACAAGTGGGCAGAAGAAGAACGTGGTAGAATCGGCGAAGAACGTTTTAGAAGAGAACACGAATGTGAATTTATAATTTACAATGAAACACTCATAGATTCTTTGTGTTTAGCAAATATGAAACACACTGATACTTTATATAGGACAGGAGAAACACGTTGGTATTCTAGACCTAAGAAAGGAAATATGTATGTTGTAACACTAGATCCTAGTGCAGGAACAGGCGGAGATAATTCTGCTATACAAGTAGTAGAACTACCTACAATGAAACAGGTTGCAGAATGGTGTCATAATAAAACTCCTGTTGAAGGGCAAATTAGAATTTTAAGAGAAATACTCAAAGAAATTCAACAGTATGAACCTAGAGAAATTTATTGGACAGTAGAAAATAACACTATAGGTGAAGCGGCTCTTGTAGTAATTAGAGATACTGGAGAAGAAAATTTTGCAGGGCAAATGTTACACGACCCTGTTAAAAAACAAGGAGTTCGAGGTCGTAAAGGATTTCATACAAGTGCTAAAACAAAAATGGACGGATGTATTGCACTTAAACGATACATAGAACAAAACAAATTAAAAGTTTACAGCAAGGCATTTTTAAGAGAATTAAAAGTGTTTGTTGCAAGAGGTAACAGTTTTGCCGCACAACCAGGTGACACTGACGATTTTGTTATGAGTATGATTATTGCAGTTCGAATGATTAACTTTATTTCTACATTTGAAGACGATGTATTTGATGTAGTAAATCAAGATTTAAGAGCAGACGGCGAACAAGATTTAAGGAATACAGAACCGTTTGATGAATATGATGACCCAATGCCAATCGGTTTATTATGATACACTCAGATGTGATTTGCTGTTTTGGGCCACCTAAAACAGGTACAACTTGGCTATATGATAATCTTGTTTTAGACAATAATTTTAATTCTTTTTATGATATTAAAGAAATTAATATTTGGAGTAAATGGAGCCCTTCTCATTTACCGGAGGATGAATGGCGCCACAATCCACTACACAGTGAAGAAGAATATTTTACTGCTATAAAAAACAGCGATAAGCCTATATTAGATTTTACATTGTGTTACAAAGAAGCATTAATGGAACCTGACAATGTAAAAAGGTTTACCGACAAATTTAATGTTACATTTATTTGTATTTTAAGAGATCCTGTTGAAATATTAATATCTGCAATAAATTCTTTAAACATGTACGGATTAATTACAAACAGTAAAAAACCAGAACCTATGGAACAACTTTTAAATTTAAAATACAATAACGGTTTAAACCACTTTTTTGGATTAGCAAAATACAGCGAATGGTTACCTAGTTGGGATAATTACAATATTAAATATTTAGACTATGCTAGATTTAGTGATACAAAATACATAAACAAAACATTAGGCATAGATATTGAATACCCTGTAGCAACATCAAATGTTACTAAAAACAAAAAATTAAGGAAAGATAGAATGAACCCTGATACATTAAAGGTGCTGGAAAATTTCTATAAAAAAGATTTAGACTACATAATGGCTTTAAAAGATAAATAGTAGTAGGAGATAAATAAATGGCAATTAGTGTAAAAACAGTAGCAGACAAAGTTTATAATTTGCTTAAAGGCATGGGTTATAAAACTGATGTATTCAACAAAGAAGGTGAGTCTGTTGGCGATCCAGCAGAAGCAATAAGATTTTTTGTTGAAGATCCAAATTTATTAGTTACACTGAATGTACCTAGCGAAGAGATTAAATTTAGTGTTAGTGAGAACACTGATGAAACAGATACATTAAGAAATCAATTATCTAATCTTGCTAGGAGTCATTTAATGAGTTTAGATTTTAGAGTATTTGGAAAAAGTTTAAAACCAATAAGTGATAAAATTAATGTAGAAAAAGAGAAAGAAATGGAATCAGTAAAAGAAGCAAGTTTAGGTTCATCATATGGATCTATTAAAACAAGTTATCAACCACTTGACTTTGTCAAGTTAGTTGTAAAACATACTAAGCCTGTAAACGAAGAAGTACGCGGTGCTAGAAGCAGAAATATTAGTAAGATTTTTATTCAGACTAATGAAGAACGTTTCTTGTTCCCAAGTAAAAATTTACAAGGTGCAAGAGCAATGGCAAGACACATTTATAATGGTGGTACTATGCATGACACAGTTGCAGAAAGTATTATTCAAATGTGTAACGACATGAAAACCCTTAGAGAGTTTGTTAACTATGTAAACAAAAAAGGCTTAGTAACTGAAGAAAATACTACATATATCTCACTAGCAAAAGAACATATTGATACAATTAAATCAACATTTAAGAAATTAGGTGGTGTAAAAACTTACAGTAAAGCAGTTGAAAGTTTAAGTGATTACGACAATATTGAAATTGTAAACGAAGTTAATTTAGAGGATCACTTCACTGAAACACATTTTGATGATAAAGTAGGAAATGCACATCAAACACTTTCCAAACTTGTTAACAAGCAGTCAGCATTCGAAAGTTTCATAATGAAAACAATTGAAAGCGAAACATTTGAAGGTGCAAAAGGACTAATAGCAGAGCAACCAATGGAGTTTGCAAATCCTCATTCTAGATTAGGATACCAAGTAAGTCAATTAAGTTCTACATGTAAAGACCAAAGACTTGCAAATTATTTAGGTGGCATTGGTAATAAATTATCAGACGGCGGCACATTAGATCCTATGGAATACAGAGCAGTTAAGGCAAGTTTATTGTCTGCACAACAACCACAAAATGTAAAAGTTGCAGAAGATTTAACAGAGTCAAAAACAAAAGAATACGAAAAATTTATAGACAGTTTTGTTATTTTTGATAAATAATTTTTAACTACTTGTCAGCAGTAGTATAAAAAGGTTGACAACATGGCACAAAGAAAGTAAACTAAGGCACATAGTAAAGACACTAACAGTTTTTACAAACATGGCACATACATATAAGGAGAAACATTATGGCATCTTTGGCAGAAATCAGAGCAAAATTGGCGGCGATGGAAAACAAACCATCTTCCAACAATTCATCAAGCGGCGGCGACAACGCAATTTATCCCCACTGGAATATCGACGAAGGCACTTCAGCAACACTGAGGTTCTTGCCTGACGAAGATCCTAATAACACATTTTTCTGGGTTGAAAGACAAATGATTCGTTTGACTTTTCCAGGTGTTAAAGGCGGTGATATGAAACCTATAACTGTACAAGTACCTTGTGCAGAAATGTACGGCGATACTTGCCCAGTACTAACTGAGGTTCGTCCTTGGTTCAAAGACGCAAGTCTAGAAGACATGGGTCGTAAGTATTGGAAAAAACGTTCTTACATTTTTCAAGGGTTTGTTACTGAGAATCCTCTCAGCGAAACAGCACCTGAAAATCCAATTCGTAGATTTGTGATTTCACCACAAATCTTTAACATTATAAAATCTGCATTAATGGATCCAGATATGGAAAACATTCCAACTGATTACGTTAATGGTACTGATTTTAGAGTGACTAAAACAACCAAAGGTCAATACGCAGACTACAGCACATCTAAATGGGCTCGTAAAGAAAGAGCATTAGATGAAACTGAACTTGCGGCAATTGATACGCATGGTTTATACAACTTATCAGACTTTTTACCAAAAAGACCTGGAGCAGAAGAAATTCAAGCAATCGCTGAAATGTTCCAAGCATCGGTTGATGGTGAACTGTATGATGTTGAGAGATGGGGTAACTTCTACAAGCCTTACGGCGTAGATGTACCACAAACTCAAGCAACAAGTAAACCTGCTCAAGCACCTGCACCAGCACCAGTAGTTGAGAAAGTAGCAGAGCCAACTGCCCCTCTTTCTGAAGCAGTTGAAACTCAAGCAACTGCACCGAGTACTGAACCTGCACCAGCAGTAGCAGAGCAACCAACCGGCGAGAAACCAAGTGCGGATGATATCTTAAACATGATCCGAAATAGAGGATAAGGAGATATCATGCAGAAACCATTTGATTTAAACAAGTTCCGTACGGGTCTTACAAAGAGCATATCTGGAATAAGTGCAGGATTTCACGATCCGCAAGATTGGATATCAACTGGTAACTACACACTGAATTATCTTATTAGTGGGGACTTCAAAAAAGGAGTCCCTCTTGGTAAGGTGAGTGTATTTGCTGGTGAGTCTGGATCAGGTAAAAGTTTTATCTGTTCAGGTAACCTTGTGAGAAACGCACAGGAGCAAGGCTGTCAAGTTGTATTGTTTGACAGTGAAAATGCACTTGACGAAGAGTGGCTACAAGCATTAGACGTTGATACAAGTCCTGAGAAACTTCTCAAAATTAGTGTATCAATGATTGATGATGTTGCTAAAACTATTAGTGATTTTGTAAAAGATTACAAATCTAACTATGGTGATTTGCCATATGAAGAACAACCTAAAATGCTGTTTGTTATAGACAGTTTAGGTATGTTGTTAACACCCACAGATGTTGACCAATTCCAAAAAGGTGACATGAAAGGTGATATGGGTAGAAAGCCTAAGGCATTAACTGCCCTAGTTAGAAATACAGTTAATAGTTTAGCACCACACCCAATTGGCTTGATTGCAACAAACCATACTTATGCATCACAAGACATGTTTGACCCTGATGATAAAATATCAGGCGGACAAGGTTTTATCTATGCAAGTAGTATTGTTATTGCAATGAAGAAACTAAAACTTAAAGAAGACGCAGACGGTAACAAAGTGTCAACTGTACAAGGTATTCGTGCCGCATGTAAAGTTATGAAAACACGTTACAGTAAGCCTTTCGAAAGTGTACAAGTAAAAATTCCTTATGAGACTGGCATGGATCCATATAGTGGTATGGTAGAAATGTTAGAAGCAAAAGGCATTTTGGAAAAAGTTGGTAATAAATTATCATACACTTCTCCTATAACTGGTGAAGAAATAAAAGAGTTCAGAAAAGGATGGACTGGAGAACGTCTTGAAATAATTATGCAAGAGTTCGGACAAAATCCTAAAAAAGATTCTGATGGCGAAGAAGACATCGATATCCAAGAACTCGATAACATCAATGCAGAGGAGTTAATCGATGAATCCTGATATTCAATTTTTAGTAAGTGTTTGGGACACTATCAAACACTATGTCCCTAAAAAAGATCGCATAGACGCGGCAGAACATCTCGTAAGAGTTTTTGACGAAGAGGCTGATCTCGGACACATCGAAGACGAAGTTCAAACATTTGATTCTGTTTTAAAAACAGCAGTCAAAGGTCATTTCGGATTAGATGATGAAGATGAAAATGAGGACGAGTGGAATTAAGATATGGCAGGTTGGTATAATTCAGTAGTTGAAGATCTCAGTAAAATAGTTGATTCAATTGACTATTATGAGAAACAACTAGAAGAAGCCAAATACGAAGTCGGTATTAAGGGTAGCCTGGAAAAATCCAGTGCCGCCCTTCCTGGTATTACAGAACATCGATTTAATCAATTACAAGAGATTGAAGCAATACTAGAACACTTAAATATAGAACTCCGCAAAGAACGTTCTAAGACATTCCGCAAATATTTAGAAGCATACAATAGACAACTTAGCAGTAGAGATGCTGAAAAGTTTGTAGACAGCGAAGATAGTGTTATAAATCTAACACACCTTTGTAACCAATATGCTCTTTTAAGAAACAAATACCTAGGTATAATGAAAGGGCTTGATACCAAACAGTGGCAAATAGGTCACATCACAAGACTTAGAACTGCTGGTATGGAAGATATTGTGATACAGTGATTAATATATTTTTTCAGGGAAGAATTAAAAACAAAGATAAAATTGTGCAAGCCGCAGAAGATATGCTGTATGAACTTTGTCCTGAATGCAATCACGATGTAGACATAAACATAGAATTATTAAAAGAAGTTGACCAACAAATGGCAGGATATTGTTGGGGAGATTTCGAACAAATAGAAATTGAATTAGCAAGAAATTCGCATGACCACGAATACACTGTATCTGAATTGCTAATTAACCTCACACATGAACTAGTTCATGCAAAACAACTAATAAATTTAGAAAGACATGACTGGCATAAACATATGGACTATCGAGAACTTCCTTGGGAAGTTGAAGCATATAAGTTAGAAGAGTCATTATGTACCAAATATTTTGGTAAACTTTCGGTTGACAGCGAACCTACATTTTAGTATAATATAGACATTATTTAAAAATAGGAGTGCAATATGGATCAATTCCAATTTCAATACGACAAAGAAGTATCCTTTGAAAGCAATTTTAATAAATGGAGAACTTTGAATTCAGAAGAAAGGTCGGCTTATCAAGAGCCTCAACTTTCAGAAGATGAAGCTCAAATACTTTTTAATAAATTGTTTGGTCAGTATAAAGTTCAAGGCGTTAAATAACTATGTCCACCCATGCAATGATAGATATTGAAACTCTGGCTACAACGCCAGAAGCAGTAGTATTAAGTGTGGGTGGAGTAAAGTTTAATCCTTATACAAACGAAGAACCACATGCTCATTTAGAGTTTAGACTAGATATAGATGAGCAAACAGCATTGGGCAGAGACATAGACGAAGGCACATTGCAATGGTGGGCAAAACAACCTGAACATATAAGGGATAAAGCATTTTCAGATGAGGGCAGAACTAACTTGTCCGATTTCACTAAAACACTCAATAAATGGTTAGTAGGCTGTGATGAAATATGGTGTCAAGGCCCACAATTTGATATGGTCATTATTGAGAATCTTTATAAGCAATATGGACACCATCAAAATTGGGCATATTGGCAGATTCGAGACAGCAGAACTGTATTCAGCATGATGGATGTAGACCCTAGAAAAGGCGTCCAAGAAGACCTACATAGTGCATTAGATGATGCAAAATGGCAGGCAAAATGCTTACAAACCTGTTTTTTCATGCTAAACATCAAAAAATCTTAACTTTTTTACCAAAAAAAGTGGTAAAAAGGTTGACTTCTGTACCAAAAGACGTATAATAGTATTATAAGTTAAACAAAACGGGAGTAAAGATGACTAACTTTGTAAAAATTAAACATGGTACTTACAGAAAGAATACTGTTGAAAATACTGTATTTCCTATTGTAAAGCCACTTAACATTGGTAAGAAAGGTGCTTTTATTACTGTAGACGGTACTGAAGTACTTGGCGACCAGTTCAGTAAAATCCGAGTGCTTATTGAAGATCCTACTAGTGACCTTGAATATGTAACTCCGGCGGTATATGCCGAACAACCTAAAATCGACAACACTCCTGCAGAGCAGAAGGAAGAGTCCGATGAGCAAGCCATTGAACGTATTCGTGAAAGGTTTGATATTTTGGACAGAATGACTCATGCTGTAGCAGAAGGTACTGTAAGAGGTATGATTGTTTCAGGCCCTCCAGGTGTTGGTAAGTCATTTGGTGTTGAATCTGTTCTTGAAGATTACGACATGTTAACCGAAGTTGCTGGTAAGCCACAAAGGACTGAAGTTGTAAAAGGTTCTGTTACACCAATTGGTTTGTTCCAGACACTTTACAATAACTCCGATAAAGGTAACATCTTAGTATTTGATGACTGTGACTCGGTGTTGTTTGATGAGGTATGTTTGAACATGCTGAAGGCTACACTCGACTCTGGTAAGAAACGATACATTACTTGGAAGTCAGAGTCCAATGCACTTCGTAGAGAAGGTATACCTGATAGGTTTGAGTTCAAAGGTGGTTGTATTTTTATTACCAACGTTGACTTTGAAAACGTTCGTTCTAAAAAGATTAAAGACCACCTAGCGGCTCTTATGTCAAGGTGTCACTACTTGGATCTAACAATGAACAGTGCTCGTGATAAATTCCTAAGAATTAAGCAAATTGTTCGTGATGGTATGCTTGACGAATACGAGTTTGGTAAAGATGGTGATACTGAGATCATTGACTTCATGATTGAGAACACAGACAGGTTGAGAGAAATCAGTTTGCGTATGGTTCTTAAGATTGCAGACCTTAGAAAAATGGACTCAGATAACTGGAAGTCATTAGCCAAAACTACTTGTATGAAAGGAGTCATCTAATATAAGTAATACTGCTAACGGTTCCCTGGTGCTCAAACGTTAGTCATCCCCCACTTAGAGCACCACGAAGCCCGGGCTCCCCGGGCTTCACTTTATTTAATTTTAATACTTGACTTTTCCATATTTCCGTGTATAATTACTATTGTTAATTAACATGGAGAAAACATGAACGAATTCGATAAGAATTTCCACATCAACTTTTCACCACTTTACTTTGCATTTGCAGTTATGATGTTTATGCTTTGGTCAAGTGAAGTACAAGGAAGTGATATAGAGGAAGTTGTTGTTACTGCTCAACAAGTAGAAACTAAAAAAGCAGATCCAATAAGTTCCAGTAGAGTTATATCTGCAATAGTAAGCGATTTTACTTATAGCCCAGGAGGCTATGGTGGCTTTGTTGGATATAACGAGCGTGGTGCTCAAACTATACACACATCAGTTATAGTAAACGGTATACCTGCTAATGACCCGGGTAGTGGCTGGTATGACTTTGGACATGATTTTGCTAGTGGGCAAACAGTAAAAGTTGTTAGCGGTGCTAACGGTGTGCTGTACGGCTCAGGTAGTATTGCTGGTACTGTATTAATACAAGACACAATCGACACAGGTGCATTGCTGAGATTAGAAGATGGCAAAGAAATAAATTATATTAGGTTAGCACCAATTGAACAATTTGAATTATCTTATGTTGCAGACGACATGGACAGTGTGCGTAATGACAATGACGAAGAAGATGAATACACGAATACTACTGCAAGGTTTAATGTTGACGCAGGAGATTTTGTATTAGTTGGAAAGTTCACTGATTATGAATATGATTACGATAATTGTTATGCATTTGATTTTAGTACATCAAATGACTGTGTACAAGATGGCGAACGTTATAGTGTTAGTATTAGAAATGATTATATTACCCTAGGCAGAAATTATTCTAATAGTGAATATGCAACTAATGAATCAATTACTTACACTAATGAAAGTTATAGAGACTTTCTAAGGATTGGTAATTCTCAGGAGTTAAGTAAATTTGCAGATATAACTTATGGTATTGATGTAGAAAAACTGGCATATAACACAGATTTCTTTACAAGCGAAACTGAATCTACAGTTGAAAAATATACAGATGATAATTATGGTGCATATATTTCAGCAAATATAGATTTGATTTTGTCATACAACTTTGGTATTAGAGTTGGTAACGATGACCAAAATGCATTAAGACTAGGTATTGAAAAAGGACCGTGGTACTTTAATGTTGGAAATAGTTTTAGAAAACCCAACTTATATGAAAAGTTTGGTGACGGTTATGTAAATGCAAGTCCTGACTTAGACTCCGAAGAGGGAGTAGGTTATGAATTAGGCTTTGGAGCATTAAGCATTTACCATTACGAGTTTGAACAAACTATACTGTATCAACCTGCATTTGCAACTACAATAATAATTGAACCTGCTAGTATAGATCCTGAAACGGGTTTAGAAATTCCTGCTGTTACAGAAGAAATTTGGACTGACCCAACATATTATAATGGCGGTGAATACGATACTACTGGTGTTAGGTTTGCTAACACATTAGGTCCAATCAGTTGGTCATTTAAATATACTGACACAGAGCAACCAAGAGTACCAAAGTATTCTGCAAGTATAGATTATATGCAAGTTGTCAGAGATGTAAATCTAAGAATTAAATATGCTGTAAATTTAGATAGAGTTCCTAGTGAGTTTGATGTTCTTCCAGAAGGACAAAACTTTCTAGATGATTTACACAAAGTAAATTTTTATGCTACAAAGAAACTAGAAAATTTTGTGATTAGTTTTAAAATAGAAAATCTGTTAGATGAAGAATATGAGGTTGTTCCTTTTTATCCTAATCAAGGCAGAGAGTATTACTTGACACTAGCATACAATTGGTAATATAATAAAGGTTAATTATGCCTAAATGTGTTTTAGAAATTCGTGATGAAGTAAACGTTAAGTTCGTTGGGCTTGATGTAAAAACCAGACGAGCAATTTCCGATGCCGCAAAATATTTTTTACCTTATGCATACCATATGCCTGCTTACAAACTAGGCAGATGGGACGGATGTGTAAGGTTCTGTGATATAGGCGGCAGAACATATTTAAATTTATTAGATAGACTTATTCCTATAGTTCAAAAAGCAGGATATGATATTGAAGTGCAAGATAACAGAAATGTATGGGACTTAAACTTTGAAGAAATAGACCAACTTAGATATGAAAATGTAAGTTGGCCAAAAGGTCATCCTGCAGAAGGTGAACCTATTATACTTAGAGACTATCAAGTAGAAGTAATTAATGAGTTTTTAAAGAATCCACAGAGTTTACAGGAAGTGGCTACAGGCGCCGGTAAGACGCTCATAACAGCCGCCTTAAGCGATTGTTGTGAGCAGTATGGTAGAACTATAGTAATTGTTCCTAACAAAGACTTGGTTGTACAAACAGAACGTGATTATAAAAACTTAGGACTTGATGTTGGTGTGTTGTTTGGAGATAGAAAAGAATATGACAAAACACACACCATATGTACTTGGCAAAGTCTAAGCATAATGGAAAAGAAAAGTAAAAAGTTTGAAGCAGACTTTCCTATAGACCAGTTTTTAGCAGGAGTTGTTTGCATCATGGTAGACGAAGTACACAAAGCAAAAGCAGATGTACTTAGAAATTTACTAGGAGGTGCTTTTGCAAATGTTCCTATAAGATGGGGACTTAAAGGAACAATACCTAAAGATGAACATGAAGCAGTTGGGTGTATTTGCTCAATAGGACCTGTAACAGGAAATCTAAGCAGTAAAGAATTGCAAGACAAAGGTGTATTAGCCAACTTAGATATAAACGTGTTTCAGTTACAAGATGGTGTGCTAGGATTTAATAACTATGCACAAGAATTAAAGTGGCTGGTAACAGACAAAGATAGAGTACAACATATTAGTGATATTATTACTGGACTGAGTGGTTCAGGAAATACATTAGTATTGATTGATAGATTAGCAACAGGAGAACTACTAAATGAAATAAATCCAGAGTGGGTGTTTATAAGTGGTGACATGAAAGTTGCTGACAGACAAAAAGAATATAGAGAAGTAAGCGAAATGGATAATAAAGTGATTGTGGCAACATATGGTGTAGCCGCAGTTGGTATTAATATTCCACGTATATTTAACTTAGTTCTTTTAGAGCCAGGAAAAAGTTTTGTGAGAGTAATACAAAGTATTGGACGTGGCATTAGAAAAGCAGAAGATAAAGATTATTTAAATGTAGTCGATATAACAAGCAATTTAAAATATAGCAAAAGACATTTGACTAAAAGGAAGGCATTCTATAAAGAGCAAGGATTTCCGTTTCAAGTGACTAAAGTGGAGTATAAATGAAAATATTAACAGTAGATAATTCAGTATATGAAATAGACCATGTACCTGACGAAATAGATGATATTCGCTTTTGTGTTTTTGACACAACAGATACAGAGTTTATGGATTATTACTTTTTGCCTTTAATCTTTTTAGAAAGTTTCTATGCACCAGCAATCTGTTTACAAATAGGCGAGTACAATATACAGATGCCAATGGATTGGAGCATAGCAATTACAGATGAAGATTTAAGTGGAATAGAAGTTATACCTTTAACAAGTCTCAATAATAGAGGATTCTTAACAGCAACATTAAATCCGTTATCAGGAAAATTAATTGAGTGTGAAGAAATAAAAATTACAAACATCTATCAAGATGTAAAATGGTTTTTTCCAAAGTTAAAGCATGGACACATGCTTGTAGCACCTTTAGAATCAGGACCTGAGCCTAAATGTGCATTCTTTGTAAAAGAAGCAAATAAAATACCTAATGAAATTGACATTGGGCATTTACTAGACTAGGAGGAATTATGAGTTTAGATAAAGATATTGAAAAAATGACCGACAAATTAAAAGGCACAAAAAGACGTTATAGAATTGAGCCTGGTAATTATGGCGGTGAAATGGTAGTTGGCGAAGTTTCAGAAGAATTTGTCAATTACTGGATAGACAGAGACCATTATGATTTAATGGAACAGGTGTTGAACACTGGAGAAGGTGCTGATGAAGATGAAAACCCAGATGATAATTCTCCAGAAGTAAAAGAAGATTTTACATACTGGCATGATTGTGATGAGTACGAACACTTGAATGGTGCTTTTTCAGATGGTACTTGGACAGTATACGAAGTTCCAGCAGACGGTTCAGATGATTGGGACTGGGAAAAAGAAATTTTCGAAGGAGAAGCAAATCATATATATGGCAGAGAATGTTACTTTGATAATAGCACACCAGATGATATGGAAGACTATGTTCCTGTGTTGTCTTTTATGAGTGTGGAAAAAGGTAATTTTGGTGTTTGCTTTTTAGATTTAGAAGGCGAAGAGTTTGACCCTGAAAAATTACGTTTTGGATCTTGTGAAAGTAATTTAGCAGATTTAGTTGAAACTGTATATTACGGTAAAGAAGAATTAGAACTCAATTACGACTATGCAGATACAACTGGTAAAAGTTATGAAGTACAAGTTGGATATATGAATACGAAATGGAGAGATGATCCGGATCAGTATACTGTAGAATATTTAGAGGAAGAAGGATATTTTGATTAATGGATTTAAAAAAGATAATTCGGAACGTACCTGATTTTCCAGTTAAAGGTATACAGTTTAAAGACATAAGCAGTATATTAGAAAATCCAGATGCATTTAAATACTCTATTGATAAAATTACTGCATACTGTAAGAAATCGGGTATAACACACATTGTGGCTCCAGATGCCAGAGGGTTTATATGGGGTGCTCCTGTTTCTTATAAATTAAATATTCCTTTTATAATGGCTAGAAAAGCAGGAAAACTTCCCCCACCTGTCAGTAGTTACTCATACAAATTAGAGTATGGTGAAGCAACATTAGAAATACCAGAGTCAGTTAATTTAAAAGACGGCTCAAAGGTATGCATTATTGATGATGTGTCTGCTACAGGCGGCACAGCAAATGCTATGGTAGGTTTATTACAGAAAGCAGGTGCAGATGAAATATATTATGCTTGTGTTATGGATTTAAAATTTTTACAAGGAACTAAAAAACTACTTGACTATTGTGGAGTAGAAAGTTATAGTGTAGTAGATTATGAGTAATTTAATTTTTATTGCATTGCAATCAGAAGCACCTACTATGGAAAAATGGGATAATGTACATTTTACAGGCGTAGGTAAAGTAAATGCCGCAATGGTGGCGTCTGCAATGATACAAGAGTTTAGACCTAAAACAGTCTGGAATTTTGGAACTGCAGGTGGTATAACTGTACAAGGTGGATTACACGAAGTTACAAAATTTGTTCAACGTGATATGAAATGCTGTGAGTTTGGTTTTGAATTAGGTCAAACACCTTTCGAACCAAGCAGTAAAATTATAGATTTTGGAAAAGGATTGACATGTAGTACAGGCGATAATTTTGTTAGTGATCCAAATTTAGAAATACCTGCAGATGTTGTAGACATGGAGGCGTATGCTATTGCAAAAGTTTGCCAATACCACAATGTAAATTTTAGATGTTTTAAATATATAAGTGATAGTGCAGATGAAAATGCAACTAAGGAATGGCATGAAACTGTAGCAGACGGTGAACAGTTTTACATTAATACATATTTGGAAACTGTAAATGGCTAAGAAACCTCAAATACCTCTAGCAGAAGTTATGCGAGCCATAGATAAAAAAGATAGAGAATGGTACAATAACTTAACTGCTGAACAAAAGAAAGCATTCAGTCCTTGGATGATGATGAGGTATGCAAGTAGTGTTCAAGGTTCACAAGCACCAGACTACATTTGGATGGTAAATGAATTAGTAAATCATAAATTTACTGATGTTAGTAAACATCCAGAATTGCAATGGTTGTTAATGACAGCATCTGGTAGCGGAAAGGTTCAACATCACCCTTATATAAAACCACCTAATAGTAGAAAAAAGAAAAATAAAAAGTTTGAGTTTGTAAGTAGCATTTTACCACATTTAAAATTAGATGAAATAGAATTATTTTTGTCTATGAATAGTGATGATGATTTAAAGGACTTAGCACTTGCAAATGGTTATGATGATAAAGAAGTAAAGGAATTGTTTAAGAAATGAGTATGGAATGCAAATGGTGTGGTAAATCTTTCGTTAGTGAGAGAACACTAGCAGTTCATATGTGTGTTAAAAAAAGACGTTGGGCTGATAGAGAAATGAGTCATATACGTTTGGCACATAGAGCATTTCAAATGTTTTATGAATTAAACACAACTGCAAAAGCATCTAAAACAATAGAAGAATTTATTGTCAGCCCGTACTATGAAGCATTTGTAAAATTTGGTAGAGCATGTCAATTTAACGAATGGCTTGAACCTGAAAAGTATACTGAACACTTAATAAAAGAAGGTGTTAAATTAAAACAATGGACTACTGATAAAGAATATGACAAATATTTAAAAAAGTATGTAAGAAAAGAACCAGGCATAAGAGCATTAGAAAGAACTATTGTTTATCTTGCTAAATGGAGTGAGGAGTCTGGAAATGATTGGCAAGATTATTTTAAATCTGTTCCACCTAGCAGAGCAGTACATGACTTGCGTAGTGCTAAAATAAGTCCATGGGTGTTATATTTGTGTGAAACAGGAGACTCCCTTTTGGAAAGATTTAATTCTGAACAGGTAAAATTAATAGAAGATATTATCGATCCTCCATTTTGGATGAAACTATTTTCGCAGAACAAAGAAGAGGTAGCAGAAATAAAACAGGCATGCCAGGGAGCAAATTTGTGAATAAGTTACTAGTTGCCGGCGCAAGTTTTTCTATGTGTAATTGGGAGTTAAAACATTGGGCTGAAATAATTGCAGAAGAAAACAACCTAGATACTATTTTTACAGGCATACCATGGAGCGATTGGGAGTCGGGTGTATTTATTTCTGCAGGAAGAATAATGAATGATCCTAAAATTACACACTGTATATGGACTTCAACATATCATTTCTTTACACATTATCAACAAGAAAAAAGAACTAATCCAAAAGACTTAATTGATTTTGATAATCAATTACATATGGATTTGATGACAGCAAACGATTTTAAATCTAAAAACAGAATACTGTTTAATAAATTTTTACCCAAATTAAGTAATGATCCTTTCTTTAAACGAATGGGAACACAAGATTGGGTAGCACATAGACCAGACTTTGAACCAGGTTATGCACCTCAAGAAGTAGCACAAAGTACATCTATCAAAAAAACAGTTGATGATGAGGGTAAAATATTTGTTGGCATTAATGACGAAGAATTTTTTAATGAACCTACATATAAAATGTATTTAAGATTTTATACCAGTCTTGCATTTATGAAGGAAATTTGTAATCAGTACAATGTAAAATTACTGTTTGCACATTTTCCATTCACTGACTCTACGTTAAACAGTCATATTTGTAAATTTGTAGATTGGGTAGACACTTGGGACGTCATTGTGGATTCATTTGGGTCTATTCCTGCATGGAGAAAAATATCAACAGAAAAGAAGTGGGCAGAAAAGGCATCGCATTTTGATGAAGAAGGACATCAAATAGTAGCAGAGGCATTTAAAAACAATAAATTCAATAACCAATGGATAAAAGGAAACCTAAAATGAAAGTAAAAATTATTAGCCACAGTCAAGCACCATATGATGATAGTTTACACAAATTATCAGCATTAGATTTGATAGCCTATTGTGCTAGAGTAAGTAACCCGGACAATCAAAACAATACAGAAACAAGTGAAAAACTTGTGAAGTATTTGATGAAACACAAACATTGGTCACCACTTGAAATGGTATCAGCATGTTTAGAAATTGAAACAACCAGAGACATTGCTAGGCAGATTCTGAGGCATAGAAGTTTTAGTTTCCAAGAGTTTAGTCAACGTTATGCAGATCCTACAAAAGACTTGGATTTTAAAACTAGACAAGCAAGATTGCAAGATCCTAAAAATAGACAAAACAGCATAGAAGCAGACAACGACGGTTTAGAAATCGAATGGCATAAACGCCAAAGAGAGGTAATAAAAGCCGC